>Ga0210059_1000936_pt1 | contig 41557 bp, 20 predicted proteins | sample Ectturendosymbi2_FD_188042 | JGI IMG/M metagenome (GOLD analysis project Ga0210059, IMG submission 188042) | Ecteinascidia turbinata endosymbiont from Florida, USA - Sample 2 (SPAdes) (version 2) | ecosystem: Host-associated > Tunicates > Ascidians > Unclassified | place: Key West, Florida... | reverse complement strand
GCGAATAGTTTTCTGATAGGAGCCCAACATTTTTGAACTATGTCCAATAGTTTTAAACTACGTCCAAAACATTTTTCCAAGGGGGGCGAAAAATTTTCCTGCGTCCCCTATTTACGGGCATGCGTACTTGGGGGCCAATTGTACCCCAGTCCCTACACCTTCCTCGCCAGACAAAGCCATTTCAGCCATCTCAGTCAAAAGTCCTTTGCACAAAGGGAAGAGATGACACTCGATCGCAGACTAAAAACGTTAGGGCTCCAGTTGTTTTCGGTTTATATTGCCCTTCCTCTCAAAATCTGCTAAATTTTTTGCATGAAATCACTAAATACTTAAGGCTAGCTTAATCCTTTTTCTTGTATCTTTGGTTTCTCAGTAACGCCCCAACTGCACGTCATAACATCTCCTGACACCTAGGCATTGACGCAGAAGATTTTTCTGCGCCGGTAATAGCCCAGTGGTAGTGTTCGCCTCTCAATTGGAAGGTTGTGTGTCCAATTCACAGACACTGAGTGACTCGTCGTGGTGCTCCTTGGGCAAGATCGTTCGCCTCAACTGCCCCGGTATGAAGTATATTTCTGGCGTTGGCATCTCATGCCATTTCTAATGTCTAGTGGTATATTTTCAATAACTGCCATAAGCTGTAGCCCAGTCTTTAGGTGGGCCTATTAACTTTAAGTTTTGGCGGTTGAAGTGAAGAACTTTGCAAAGATAACTTTTCTCAGTTTCATTACAACTGTTGTTTTTCTGCATGACGTAATGGTGCCGGAAAATGACGTTCTTGAAGCGGGGTAGTGCAGTTGGGGTATTTTCATGGGTAACTTTGAGCTCAGGTTGTAGGTTTCAACTGCAAGTAGAGTGAATAAGAGCCAGACGATAGGCAACGTGGTGAAGTCGCTTTTGTTCAACGGTACACTTTAAACATTGGCAGTCATAGAAAAAGTTACTGCAACAAGAAAAGTTTCAAAAAGGGGTTGCTCTCATTTTGATGAATTTGAGACAAGAACCTTAGTCTGAAAACCTAACGCAAGGCTAAACGATATATTATTTAGAATTTAGATATGATTGTGGTTAACGCTTTTATTAAAAAGAGCGTTAATCGAAATGGTTGTACAGCATGGCAATGGGTGTACTGAATAAAGTTGTTCATAGCAATACCGTCGAACGTTAGACGTTGTAATCACTGCTGAGCATCCAAAAGGGTTATGTCATAGCTGGCATGGTATGGTAATACAGTTTTCGAAATAGACGTCTGTTGGTAACCAGTCCCGTCGCCACGGTGGGCTTATCCCCCCAAAAAAAGCTATAAGCCCCCAAAACTGAAATATGACACACTATTGAAGAGGAACGTTTGCCCGCCTTGTTCCACTTCAAGTCCGGGAATCGAACTATCATGATTCCCAGGGGGAGATAAGATATTACAGCCAATTTGCGAATGCCTTACCGACTGGACTAAAGAAGCGCCTCCCTAGTCCTTGCGGATCTAGGCATTATGAGTTTCGACGTTCGTCCTTCAGGCCTTCCCTTCGCATTGCTGCGCGACGTCATCTAGTATCCGTTTGATTGGTACTTTCCGCCGAGGAAGAACCCTTGGATTTTGTCGATTTTTCGGTATGTAATGGCCTAGCGCCATTACACTATACATCAGTGGATTTTTTGACAAATTTTGGAATGTCAGTCCCCCTGCACAAACGTAGTCTCCCAATTGAAGACCTTCTGGTGATGGTTATGTTGGTAACGAACAAAGGCAAGGAATAACACTATGCACGTGTAATTGGAAGAGGTCCAACACAACAGCTAGACCAAGTGCGCAGGTCACGATGAAGACTGCAAGCAAGCGCTTCTCAACCATAGCTTGTTTGAAGCCTGTTTAAAATATTTTTTTAAATGGGTCCCTGCACCTATAGAGGGCTCCGCGCAAGTGCCGACAGAGTTAACGTTCGAAGTGTTCCATATATTCTATGAGGATTACGCCACTACTGAAACGTGAAATGAACAATGAAACGTTGTTTACACCACTGCGATCATATTATCAGATTGATTATATAGCCTGCTATACGCAGTATACTGTATACACTTTTTTAGTTAAAGATGGGGATACTACACGAGATTTTAACATACATAAATGTTTACATTTGTAAGGTAGGTATGCCGCCATCACATCACTTAATTTTTCCGTTTGATCCCCTGGAATGAGTAAACTATTAAAATGTCTCACGCTGACCTTACCGGAGGTTTAAAAACCAACAGGGAGGAAAGGTTGACGAAACATGTGGGGTTCGTATATGCCAATGCACAGAAAGCAAAAAATAAAAAAATTAATGATGAGAAATGTGGCGAATCGACAATCAAAAACAAGACATATTTCAGTTTGTTTGTGTTTGATTGTGATTTTGAAGATGCTTTATTAATCCTTATATCTTTAAATTAGCACGAAACATAAACTTCCATTTAAAATTTTTGTAGCCAATTTTGAGGAGTGGAAAAGGCGGCACTTTTATGGTCGGCCCCGGGCGGCACTTAGCCTTGCTACACCACAGGAGGAGTGTTTACGCTTAATGGCGCTAATACATTCACTTTGATGAAACATAAGCTTATAAGACACACGCATGAATGACGCCATCATTATTACTACAATGTTGTAGTGGGATGCCTTCCAAGTACGTCGATTTATAAAATGCATGAGGGAGTGGGAGGCTGCGAAGTACCAGAGGCCAACTAGGCTGCAAACCTCACAAGGATGAAACTGCTTATAGCAGGGGTCTCAAACACGCGGCCCGCGAGGGCGTCTTGTGCGGCCAGCGATGGTTTTCGGAAATTTTCAAATAATTGACATTTACGTTGCCAAGTGCATTGAAAAAAGATGCTGCAAAATAATTGAACCCAAGCTGAAGAGCGGTTTTTGTCCAGGACGTACCACTACAGAACAAATTTCACTCTCCAGCAAATTTTAAGAAATCCTGGGAGTATGCCAAAGATGTCTACATATGCTTTTTCGAACTCGAGAAAGCAAATGACCGGGTTCCTCTTGAAAAGCTTTGGGCAGTTTTGCGGGAATACTGTGTTGACGGCCTGTATTTCTGCTCAAGTCATTGTATTTCTGCTAGGAGATTTGTGTCCGTGTCGGGAGAGTTAAATGACAACCGTTCACCGATGGTGTTGGACTCTGACAAACGTGTGCGCTGTCACCACTTCTTTTCATAGTCCATAGACCAGTGGTTCTTATGTATTTACTGGTAAATTTAATGATCAAACTTTGCATGTTGTAGGGCGCGTAAGGGCTCGCTGCCCCTGGAAATTTATTGACGCCCCTCTGGGTGGCTCGTCCTCCCGGTCAAGAACGACTGCTATAGACAGTCACAGCCGAGTCGACGAAGGTGTCGCAGTTGGAAACTGCGGGATCAACCGATTACTTTTGTAAGACGATGTAGTACTGCTAGCATCTTTCGAACAGGGTTTTCAGCATGCACTCGATCGGTTTTCTGCTGCGTACGACCGATCCGGAATGAAAATCAATACCAAAACACCGAGGTATTATGTCTCTTTAGAAACCCAAGGCAGTTTATGCTGCAAGTGAACGGCAGTACACTGCAACAGGTGGAGAAGTTCAAGTACCTAGGGGTGGTATTTACGAGTGACGGAAGGCGGAAAGAGGAGATTGATAAATGGATTGGTAAAGTTAACGCAGTTCTGCGTGAGCTTTATCGGTCTGTGGTCACAAAACAGGACTTTTCAAAAACCGCAAAGCTGTCGGTTTGCAAATCGGTCTTTGTTCCCACGTTCGAACCCAAGGCTTTTGGGAGTAAATATACTGTATTGAAGAAAAAACTTGCGACATTGTTTGGACTTTTCGGGGATCCCCAGTCTCCAGTGATTCGGCGCTCGGGGCTTGTGCCTCCCATTCCCCCTCGTTACACCCCTGATGTAACACTTTGCGACAAAGTGCGCAGCTGTGAAATTCGCAGAGCCCTGAATGTCGAACCACTTCTCCGAATTGGGAGATCACAGCTATGTAGATTTGGCCATGTGTCCAGAATGCCCCACGAAAGACTGGCGAGGCAAGTCCTGTTGGCTGAACCCACGAGAAAGCCGCCCATAGATCGTCCAAGGCCTAGGTGGAGTGACTGCATTTCCGGCCCTGCTTGGTCCCGTGTTGGTGTGGAGCCAGTAAAACTATTTGAAATTGTTGTTGACCGTGAGGTATTCCAAGTCCTCCTAGAGATGTTGCCCCCGCAACCCTCCCTAGAGGCAAAGTGGGCATGAAAATGAATGAAATGAATAACATTTGCTTTCTTTAGTTAATTCACCGGTGTTCCAAAGTTCTCAGCTAACGAGTGAACAAATTCCTTAGCCGGCTAGAATCGATTAAGACGAACGTAGAGACGGCTAGAAATAATTTGCCTATAATTCATGATACCTTTTGCAGGAAATAAGATGTAAAAGTTGTTTCTAGAAAGTTCAGGAACGCCATTGTTGCGTCGGTGTCATAATGCGGCCCGCGGGTTACCTTCAAAGTTCTCATGTGGCCCACAAAGCACTTTGACTTTGAGACCTCTGGCTTATAGTATAAAATGAATAGTTTAGAAGCCTTTTGCTCCGGGTATAAAATAAAGCTCACTCAAACGAAACGCAAGCTTTGGGCGTAGGAAAGTTTTAACAAATCCAGTAGGATTAGGCCAAAACGGCTTGTCAAAAAAGGTAATATTGCTTGACTGCCTCGGAATCAAGTAAGTGGCAGTAAGTTGTGTGTCCAGAAGAGGTGGACATTGGTCTACTTGTTCGGGCGAAATCCTGGGAGATAAAAAGCTGGCGAGTTTCGAGCCATGGTTACGACCAGTCAGCCAACAAGCAGAAGCATCATAAAAGCCAACGCATGAAGTAAACCAACCATTAGCGAACATTAGAGCAAATGAAAACACAATGGCACAATAGCTGATCAGTGTAAACAAACAGAGTGCTGTGTCACATAGGATTTGTGAAGGACCATGGCGGTCATCTAGTCAACCAACCAGATATGATCGGGTAGTGGATTTTTACTATCTGACCCTATCCTGTTTTTGAAAAATGATATCCGTATCCGATCCGAATCCTGTTTTGGTTAAAATCATACTATCCGTATCCGAAAACTATCCGAAAGTGTATTATGATGCACAATATACATTTTTGCGTAGTGTCTATTTTGCCTTGTGAGGCAAAATAACTGCTGAAGTTATTTTGCCTTTAGCTGAACCTGATTGGTTGAAGTTGTCGCATGACAAGTGTGGAACGCATGTCCTACTTAGTTGACCATGACATCTGTAACAGCTCAGTCGCACATCCATGAACAAGTGTTGTAATGGCTTCAGGGCTGGCAAGCAGTTAACAGCTTCTTGTTTGCATTAAGTGAACTGCAGGCTAAACCCTAACTCTAAACAATGAACCACTAAACCTAAAACTTTACCCTAAACCTTGACCATAAGCACTGATCCTAAACCCTAACCATATACTCTTACTGTAAACCCCAACCAATTGTCTCTGCATATTGTACTTGTCACATGACCACTTCAATCATTTGTGTTCAAATGAAGGCAAAATAGTCCCAACACAGGCTTGCCCCATGAAGCAGAATAGACACTACCTGCCTGAATGCGTTGTGCCACTGTTGCGGTCGGAAAGCCTGAGTGGAAAGTACACAAAGCTTCACACTGTGGCAGCAAGCAGCAATAGAGATCACAAGATCACTCTTGTCGTCACCATTAGTAAGTACTATCAACTGTTCACTAGCTTCAAAAGCATTATTAGAGATCACTCACCAAGATCACTCCATGGGATCACTCTATTATTGCTTGTTCACGCCACATATATCTGGGTGCTATTCTTCGCGCACATCCCGTTCGTGGTAAATCACACATTCAACACAATGCCAACCGAGAGGTTGCAACACCACTTTGGGCACTGTCATGCTTATAAACAGAAAGTTCGACATATCTTGCAATCTTGACATATCGCGTAACCTAAGTACTTTTCCGAGTCAATTGCATCAAAAAGCAAGTTGAAATTTTGCCACACAGTATCATTGCCATGGGGGAGGCTTTGGTGGGCTTAGCCCCTCCGAAAGAAAGCTCCAAGCCCCCCAGTTGAAATATGAAGCACTATAAAACAGTAATGTTTGTTCAAATTTCAGAATGTAAAACCCCACTGCACAAATGTAGAGCCCCTCTATTGAAGACTTTCTGGCGGCGGTTCTGTTGGCACACCAAGCTTTTCATTAGCCATTTCTTTGGTAGCAGTGGTTAGATTTTGCACCATCCATGAGTTCACATTCATAATTCATTTATTATAATAATGATAATAACAATATTTTATTGCGGACTCATGGTCCATATCACAGACACAAGAGCACAAAAAGTGGTTAGCTACACATCAGCGCACATTACAGAAACGGTGTTTGCACATAACCAACATTGAGAGGAGCAAAGCACTTTATCCTCACCACAGCTGTATCCTCATTCGCTAGAGCACAGAAAATAGATAACCATAGACTAGCGCATCACACAACCGGTGTTAGTACGTGTACAACCTTGAGAGGAGCAAAACTCTTTCCCAGCACTTCTTTCTTTTTTTATGCTTGGTGTGTACACAATGTCCACATATTTTTACTACACAAAAGCTGATGAGACGCAAATTCCGAAACAATTCACGAACAACTACTGCATTTGGTCTCCACCATACAGGAGGGTTGAATAATTGAGGAAATATGAAGGTTTGTAAAAAGCATCAGACATTTGGAGTGATCGAATAAAAAAGTTGGATGAAGATGTGCATCGTAAAAAATCGATACTCAGCACGGCATCAAAGGTCCTGACACAATGGCTAATCTGGTGTGGGCGAACACTAACATTTCTGGGTATGTAATGCATAATTCGATAAGCATTGTTATATGCAGCACACAAGCGCTTCATACTGGTGTGCGTGTATTTGCTTCACAATTGGCAAGCATACATTGGCATGCAATAGGCACGAAATAGAGTGTTTTTTACTGCAAGAGAGCACTGATCAAAAGTGCCTCCGTGTTTGTTTGCTGCATATTATTGTGATTTCACTTGTCTCTGAATATCATCATCACCCTTCAATGATGCATTTATCCACACCAAGATATTTCACTTGGTCAAAAAATTGTACACGTACACCATTTAGAAAAATATTTGATGTAGCAGGTTGTTCATACTTTTTTTGGGCAAAAAAGAACACCAATTGTTTTGTTGCATTAATCCTATCCATTGTTGCACTTTAACCAAACCTACCTGTGTGTAACTAGTATAGCAATGCTAGTCTGCAAACAATACACAACAGTGCACTGGCCTAAAATATGTCATTTATATTGGAAAGACTGACTAAAAATTCAATCTAACAAGTCAATGTCACAAAACAACAATTTTACATGTCATATCATTGATTTTGCATATCAATTTTGCAAAGAAAGAAAAAAGCTATCTGGCGTGGCATCAATCATCCAACAACCAGTAAATGCAGGCTCACGTAGAACAGGCGTGAAGACTGCAAAGCCTGGTGTAGACTACAGATCACATCAAAAAAGAGTTATAGTTCTCTAGCTAGTCTAGACTAGACCACAGTAGGCCTACACTAACTAGCCTTAGTCCAGGTATGCAGCAAAAAACACCCTTAATCTATACTGAAAGAGCCCTGCCTTGACACACCAGGAACAGTTTTAGCTTTCATGCTAACAAATTTGGCGTGTCCAATTAGCAATTTAATAGGGGAATGAGATTACACTACGGTACAGAGATTACACCACAGACAGACTCGGAGTCAAGGCACAGAAGGCTGAAAAGATGCTTCTGAAAATAATAAATGAATGGTTGTGCAATGTGCAACTTTTTCCGAAAGTCTGAATCCGCGAAATATCGATAAAAGCGTTTCGGATATTTGGATCTGTGCCCGGTTCCCATTTGAATGCAGTTTTTGGATAATCGCATTCGGTTGGAAACTCACTATCCCGGCGAATATCCAACCGGCAAACCGGATAGTGATCATCTCTGCAACCGACCCTGTTTATCACTTTTTGAAGTGTTGAAAAACAAACTTGGAGATCAAATAGGCATAATGAAAAACAAAACAAAAAACGAACGAACGCAGAACATGGTGGCGAAAACGTACAGGTGAAAGCGCATGCCTATGGACACAGACGAGTGGATCGAATTTCAGTGAAGGAACCTGGTGTGGTTAGAATATTTTTAGCAATACAAAAAAATTAAAAAATGATAATAAAAAAAGTAAGAAAGTTACAAAACTAATTAATGAGGTACAAAAGAAAAACAAAAGCAAAACAGAAAAAACTAAAAAGTGTACTTTCATGCCGAAAAGCATAGAATATGCAGACAGAAGAAAAAATACGAAGAAGTAAATATACGCCAAAAATGAACAGAATTACGGAATACTAGAATACACAGTATTTTGTTCTGGACAAGTGAAATCTTGTTAAACTTCATAATTGGGAATTTTTTTCATGTAGGAAAAAAATTCATGTAAGAAATGTTGCTGAAGTTCATTATTGCGATTTTTTTCACAGCATGTTGGGCACCATTTTCTAACTTATCGGGCGCCATTTTATGGCACGTTGGGGGCCATTTCATAGCAAAAACATGTCGTAGAAAAAACGTGAAATTTTCTGTGACTCGATGTTGACTCGAGCATACCAACCAATGCCTCGAAGCTACTAAACAGTTCTTGTGACTCGAATCCGACTCGTCTCGACCAAGTCATGACTCTGACTCGACTCGAAAAAATATTAGTTGACTCTGACTCGACAAAAATTACTCGGACACATCACTGCGGACTGCATGAAATCAGAATAGTGAACCTGGCTGTTGTGGAGCGTGAGTGTTATACCGGAAAATAAAATGTCAATGTAAGAATTAAATCAATTAATCGGAATAAAGCTTCTGACTTCAGGTTATCTAGAAAATTTTGATTCTAAACGAGCTTCACGTAATAGAAACGCCAACAAAACTACTGTATTGCTCAGAAGAAGCAGTTATGTGTTTTTTGTAGGACACTGCTGCTTGCCCTACACATAGCTCTTATCTGCAACTGTGGTACAACCTTAAGTTTTAATAAGGTGCATTTCAAACATGAACAGCCGCAAGTTCATTCGCGTGATTCACACGTAACTATCGGTACGATTCAACAAATGGACGCAGCCAACGTGCCTTGAGCATGTCGATACAATACTCGGCATGCGGCTTGACCAACGATCATATTGAGATTCATCAGGTCCGTAACCAGTTTGGTGCATTAGGGGGCGAAGAGTTTTCTGAGAGGAACCCAAATTTTTTTAAGTATGTCCAATTAGTTTTTTCCTGCACCCCTCCTAGTTACGAGCCTGAGATTCATGGAAACTCGTCGAAAGACTCTGGCATTATCAACACGAAATCTGATTATGTGAATAAAAATAATTTTCATGAATAGTAAAATTTTAACGAATATTTATCGATCTGATCACATACGGACTCCATGTGTACCACAGTTTGCTGAAAGCCCCCTAGGATCTTGAGGTCCTAGGCTTAAGCATACATAGCCTCTTGGTAAATCTGGCCCTGCCTATCTATGTAAATCCGGCCTAACAGAATCATGCTGACAAACTTGGCATGTTCAATCAGTAGGGAATGGGACTACCCTTCGCTACTGTGACTACACCACAGAAACACTTGGAGCCACGGCAGTCACGCTGAAAATTCACGTTTTGTAATTGGAAGCACAGCCCTCCAGCCAGCCCGGCCCTCTGTTCAGTGTTATCCACCGCTGTTACCGGTAACATCGCCTGACCTCACGCCTAGTGATTTTTCACTAGATCTAGCCTTGTGATTTTTCACTGCAATCTAGTGATTTTTTTCAAAGTATGTATATAAAGAAAATTGATTATCTTGTTTTTACTTTTCAACGCTGTTTTAAAGATTTTCAGCCTTTTTCAATCCGTAATAAACAATTGATTTTGTGAATTTATGTTTGAATGAAGATTTGCACCAACAGAACGAACCAACCAAGTGTTTTTGATTTGAGTTTCTCATTGTTTGCACCTCCGTACTGTTTTTATTAATTGCTGCAATAATTGGCCATGACATTCATTTCTTAGTAGGAACACACTGCAATGGAAATAATTAGGCATGCAGTGGCTATAGATACGACTGTAAATCTTGAAATAGGAAAACTTATTAATATGCCACCTGTGACGTAACAGTTACGCATGACGAGAGTGCAGTAGGCATGGTAGAAACAAAGTAAATGTAAAAGATAAACCCTAACCTTAACACTAACCATAGCCCTAATTCTAACTTAACCCTAAGCTAAGCTAACCCTAGCTTAATGCTAACTTAAAACTAACCCTAAGCTAACCTAACCCTGAGCTAAGCTAACCCTAACGCCAACCTAACAATAACCCTAAGCTTAGCAAAGCTAAGCTAACCTAACCTTAACCTAACGCTATCCTATCCCTAACCTAACAGTAACACTAACCTGTAAAACGTAAGGCTGAAAAAAAAGGAAAGAAAAAAAAACAAAACGAAAGTCAAAAGAAAAAAAAACAATGAAAGTTGGCAAGGTGAGATTCGAACCGAAAACCATAGGCGTAGAAGGTGTAGCGCATAACCATTACACTGACTGTACGATCCACACAGTTTGACTGACAAACTGACCCTTTTTGGCTTTTATTTGAATTGCGTCAGGACAGGCGTATCCCAAGTCACTTCCAAATAATTAAGATAGTGTCTATTTTACCGGCGATATTCTGGTGGCAACAGACCAGCTGGAGCTATTGTGCCAGCAGTCGAAGATTCGGTTTTGTGGCTTTTAATGATAAACCTACAACCTAACCTTAACCCTAACTGTAGCCCTAACCTACCCCTAACTTAACACTAAGCTAACCTAATGCTAAGCTAACCTAACTCTAAGCTAACACTAATCCCAATTCTAACCTAACCCTTATCTTAACCTAACAAGACTAACCCCTAAACGTAACACCTAAGCGCCAGTGGAGCCTGAAAAAAAGCAAAGAAAAAAAACAAAAGGAAAGTCAGCAAGGCGAGAGTCAAACCAAAAAGCATTGGCATAGCAGCCGTAACACCTAACCGTTACACCACGAGCAAGACAGTGTTTTCCTGACAAAGTAACATTTTTCTTTGAATTGCGTCATGCCACCAGACCGAATCTTCGACTGCCAGCACAATAGCTCCAGCCGACCTGTTACCGCCAGAAATCCCTGGTAAAATAGACACTACCAAAATGTATTACTGCACTATAATTATCCCAACCGAATAGTGCAGTTAGTGGATTATGAATGTTAACCATGTTGTGTTCATGTAGGCCCCACTGGTGTATATTTGACAACACTTGGTTTTCAAAGTAAGTGGAGTTGCCCCCTTGGGGTGATTTTAAGGGGCAAGGGGATAAAAAAATGAAGAGAGAAATAGTGGGGTAAAACCACACAAAGGTGGCGAAAACTCTTAACCACTACCTCTGATCAATCATTTGAGTTAACTTCAGCTGTGACCTCAAAGCAAAGAAACTGCATATTGATTCATCAGCGAGGTGATCTACAACTGTACCTCCCTAAAATGTCTCCGAATATTATGAAGCTTTTTGAAGGCTGGTTAGCATATCCGTCACACTAAACTGGGGACCATGGTATATATCGATTTTTTAAGATAAAATTATTTTAAAATACTACCTTGTGTTCACTTTATCAGGGTTGGGGTGACAACGATGTGTTGAGAATGAAGAGGGGGCGATGAACAAACAAAGTTGCAGAAACAGTGATTTATAGCCTATTATAGATACAAAATGTTATTAACCTGAACATGTGCCATGGACCAGGAGATTAACAAGTCAAGACATCAGAAAGGTTTATGCATGCATATTTTGGCCAGTTTAAAAGCACAACGATGCTCATGCTTTTCAAGCAAAATTCACTTAACACTTTGGGTACCGGCCCATGTATATATACGTGGGAGAAATTATATACAGGTTTAACCTGATGTTACCGGGCCACATATATATATGTTCTCTAAATAAAAATCCTGGTTTTATGGCCCTGGGAGCCAAAACAGTGTGCTATTTTTGTAGCTCACGCGTTTTTTGACACTAGGCTATCATCTGAGGCTTTGGATCCCCTGATCGGCATTTTGGCTAAAACCCACAACTTGCCAGCTGATTGAGCAAGAGAGCTGTTCAAACCCTGTAAACTAAAGACTGTGAAAGTCTTGTAGTTAAGAATAAAAAAAATTTTTTAGTTTTGGGCTTGGTGATTTTGGTTGACGACATCAGGATGGGAGTAGGTTTTGCGTTTATTCAGATGATATCATCGGTTGATTCAACAACGAGCTGATTTTTGACTCAACTTCTTTGGATGTTAGGCTCTAATACGAGTCTTCAGAGTCCTTGATCGACTTTCTAGCACTTCTGGGTCCAAAGTTATGGCTAAAAATTCCAAGTATTTCAGGAATGCCGTAGGGGTAAGGATTTCCCTAATTAATCTGTGGCATTTTGGCCTTAATTTTGGAACCAGAAATGCTAGAAAGTCCATCAAACCCTTTAAAGACTTGTATTATAGCCTGGTTTCTAATAAAAACTCGAGTCAAAAAAATGGTTCTTGGCGTTGGCGTCACGGGCCCAATGATGTTGTCGGAATATAAACAAAATATGCATAAATATACTTCTGTTATGCAAACATCAGTAAAAAACTGACATCCAAATCTAAAACAATTTTTTTTTCATTGCAAACTACAAGACTTTCCCCATCTTTAGAGGGTTCGAACAACTCTGTAGCTCAATTGGCTGGCAAGTTATGGCCTGGGGTGGAACGCACTCCAGGTTAGCATTTGCAGGGTACATTTTACCATTTTTGGTTTTACACCCATACTTTCGGCTCCAGATATGTTAGCAAGCCAATCAATGGCTCTAAAGACTTGGATGACAGCCTAGATTCCGAAAAAAATTTGAGCCAAAAAATGGACTGTTGGGTTGGCATCCAGGGCCAGGTAAACTCGACCACAAGGGTCAAAACATGTCCCCATTATGACGTCACCCAAAGAAAATCCCACATGCAAAACGAAAAACAAATTTTCCGTTTGTGCTAGAAGACTTGCTGAATCCATAAGAGTGTTTGAACAGCTCCCTAGCGCAATCGGTTGGCGAGTAATAGTGTTGCAAAGCTCTATCAAAACAGTGGCTCTTGCGGGCATGCAAGGTAAAATACCCAGTACCTGTGGATATCGCCACAAGGAATCCGCCCGGTACAAGAACTAATGAAAGAAAATGTTCATCATGGCGCATTGCTTTGATCGGCTTCAGGTTTTTCCTTCGGTAACAGTGTTTTCATAACTGAACGATAGGCTAGATTCTGATTTCCTGCAAATTTTTGTAAACATTTGCATTTTGTTACATCTCTGAAATAATTGTCATTAAATAAATGACAATGATTACGGCCCAATTCCTTTTGTTAAGCTCTATTCTCAAGACATGTCTTGATGAAGTTTATCCTAATATATTTATTGCACTTCGGATTATGCTAAAGTGCCCCGATAGCCGATATCATTGCTAGCACTGAAAGGAGTTTCAGCAAACTGAAACTGATTAAAAAAACCTTCAACAGGTGTTATATGACAGATAGCAAACTATCCTAATTAGTCATGTTATCAATCGAAGCTTCATGTGTGCGCTTTCTTGATTTAGATAATGTCATAAAGGCTTTTGCATGCCAAAAGATTCACTCCAAGCCATTTTGATACTACTATAATGTCACATTGTTTATGATATTTTCATGGTTATTGTTATGTAATATTTGTCATATGTGTTACTGTGCCACTATACAGTGATTTCTTTTGTTTTGTTGCATGACTACGGTCTGCTAGTTGAGTAGCCCTGCGTTTTGGGGGAGCCAGAGTTAGGCTGCTTCATACTGTTTATACCTATTTGTAATTGTTTGGTGTGCAGCTGCATATTTAGATAAAATTGTTTTGCATTATTTGCTTAGTAGTTGCTAAAAATGAATGTGGTTTATCACTGGTGCGTAAAGATCAACAAACTGCTCAAAAATTCCATTGGAGACTTACTACTAAAGATGGCACTGGCCAGCACTTTGTAGCCCAGCCCACCTGGAGCTAACTAGAAATGGCCTGGCCCATCTTTGCTAAACCACAACTTATTTTCTGGACCTGCCCGTGGCCCGTAATATACTGAACCTCAAAAGCACAGGAACAACACTTAAGTTTTCAGTTCATTGACCTTTGGACAATAAAACCATGTAGTCTTAATAGCTATAGGTCTGCCAGACCATTTTTGAAAACTTATTCGTCCGCCGCTTACAACATGACACTAACACATGACAAGTGTGTGCTAGGCCTGTGCTCTTCAACCTTTTTTGTTATGGTGCACCCCTGAAGATGTTTTGACGAATTCATGCACCCTACTTACTGACACTTCCCCCATGTCCACCACATAATTGCGCCCATGTCTCTAAGATTGTTGCAAAGTCTAGGTTAAATCCTGAAAGTTGTTGGTTGGTTAATGGTTTATTTTTGCTAATAGAGTTTTTGTAAAAAGTATCTGTTTAGTGTGACAAGTTTGTAATGCATCCTTATGAACCCTTTCGTAGTGGTGCACCCTAGGGTGCACCATGCAGACCAGTTGAAGAGCGCTGTGCTAGGCTGCACTAAACTTGCTAGTAACATACTGAACCTAAAGCTCACACCTAATCCTAAACTAATGGAGAACCTCAAACAAAAAAGGTTCTCCAATGGAGAACCTCAAACAAACAGGCCTGTTCAATTCAAGAAAATGAAGAAGCGCAGAGATCTAGATGCTCCAAACTGGAGTACATGTACCCCTAGGCTAATAGGGTGCATTTGCCTATCTGAAGGGGTACATGTGAGGTTAGCAATAGAAGGGAAAAAATATGTTTACATATTATTCATTTCGAAATATTCATACATACATCAGTGAATTTTATTGTCAAAATCATTATGTGCTGATTGGTAAATACATTCTTGTTATTTTCCAGAGCCTTTTTGTCCTAAGAAATTTTAGGGGTACATGCTCATCTGTTGAAATGCTGAAGGGGTACATGGCCAGAGAAAGTTAGGTAACACCTGTCCTAAACCCAGTCCCATCGCCACCAGGGAACTTTGGTGGGCTTAGTCCCCCAAACAAATCTCTAAGCCCCCCCCATTGAAATATGAAACACTATAAATCAGTGGAGTTTTTGTAAATTTGTAGAATGTCAAGCCGCCCAGCACAAATGCAAAGCCCTCTATTGAAAACTTTATGGCTACATTTCTGCCTAAACCTTGGCGACAGCGACAGACTATAAATGAAAGTGTTTGCTGCTTTGATTCATAACGTGGTTCATTGGTTTGTGTGGATACAAGTGAAACTGAGCATTAGCAGAATGGTAAAGAGGAGAGAACAGTAGCAAAACATTTCCTTGTTAGATTTTGAAACTTTGCAAAAACAGAATTTTTCGCCTAATTGTCGAGCAGACCGCAGCGACCTGGAAAGACATCAAAGCTAAAAACATTGTTAGCCGACTGTTTCAAAACCTTCAGCGGACCGCCCAAAGACTGGACTGTTAGCAGCTCATGCCATCTCTACTTACTACATTTGTTTTGTTGTTTACTCAAGCAATGCTGAGAATATACCCCTATGCCCCATCATTAAATAAAGCATTTGGCGCTTAGAAGAAAAGTGGAATTAATTTAGGAATTAATTGCCGAGATTCAGGTCTTTGGTGGGTCTTACAACAAATCATAAGTCTACCTTACCTAGTCACAAGTTATTGATGTGTATCAATTTAGGATAGGATATGTTACATGAAAATGTGAAATTCTACTTTAAAGTCATTTACCCAATTGAAGCTCATTACATCACCCTACAACTATTTTCGGTTTTTGTGGAATAACGTGTATCTGTTTTTGGGAACTAATTCTTGCATGCCCAAATTGTGGCAGTGGGCTTCAGCTAAGTTTGCCGCCCCCTGGTCAAACCTGTAGTTATGCCACTGCCAAAGCATGATATTCCTTTGGTAAGAAAACAGAGAATGCACTAGTTTGAAATTTCTAACACGCCTACACTTAGATTTGTTGCTTTTGCAAACTTATTTAAATATATCCCTAAATTCTTGTGAATTTAAACCATTGTATGAGGCAGAAAAGCTGACTTTCTTTTAGAAAATTAACTTTGTAGTTATTTAATTTAAAACATATGAGTTTCCTTCTGTTTGTGTTTTCATTTTGAATTTGAATATTGCAGGCATTGGCTAAATTTTTTGGCGAATTTGTATGAAATCTGGCACATTTGTAAGCTAAATTTTAACTTTTGTCACAATTTACTTTAGCATAGCAGGAAAGCTGGTATATTTTACTGTCTTTTGCTGAGACCGGATATTCCATGCAGGCCAATGGAGAACCTCAAACAAAAAGGCCTGTTCAATTCAAGAAAATGAAGAAGCGCAGAGATCTAGATGCTCTGATTGGTAAATTTAAATTAGAATTAGCTGTGAAAGGTTTGTTTCAGATGTGTACATTCATTGGGAATGACCTACATCTCCCTGTAAACTCATCTGTGACAAATATCTTGAATCTACTACATTCAAATGGTAATATAACTCTTGCAAAAAAGGCTAGAATCAGAATCTTTCTGTGATTAGTACTGAATAAAAGTTTTCTATATATACATGGTATCTGCCTTCTACATATATATATATATAGTTCGAAGACGAAAGCATGATTTTAACCACCTATAAAGAGCAAGTTTTTAATGACAATAGAGACAGTATAAATGAACCCCTGGAATTGCACCAGAGCTCTATGAAGTTTTTTTGTTAGAAGCTTAGAAGTCGAACGTGCAGTGCTTTCAATATCTGTTTAAGTGTAGATATAAGTTTATAACATTAATGTGCAAATGCAACACGATTTGATTAGACTTGGTAAAATATCAGCGTGGTTTTAAATGCTGACAAGCAGAATCTGAAATTTAACATGTTATTTATTAATGTAAGAAAAATTTAAACGAGTTTCACTGCTGATGTGGGTTCAAAAGTATATGCCCGTGAGTGGGTGTGGCAGGTGTTTAGCACAAAACAAGCTGTAAAATATGGGATGTTAATTTTTAGCATTGGTAATTAATATGATGAAATTAGTATCGTAACATCCACAGAGAGCACTTTGTGAAATTAACCACTTTTTGAGGTGTACTTTGATGCATGCTGTTGACCTTAGGTGATCGGGTGAAAGGAGGATATGAGCAGCTACATCGGTCACCCAGACGTACAAATGCTCAAGCCAGTTCTTCATCACGTGATCCTGAAACTTATTTTGCTCCAATGAGAACATATACTGTTGGATCAAAAAAGTAATGTTATGCATCCATCTCCCTGTTGAACACTGCTGAATTTAATCAATGCATAAATAAAACAATTATGAAGTTGTTGAATCTGCATTCAACGAATTAAAACATGTGGCAAGATCTATGAGTTGTTCATGTTATATCAAGAAATTGGGTTGCACAAAAAGTTATTACATCAAAGTTTTTTTCATGCAAGATTAAATTTCAGCTACAAGTGCCTTTAAGTTAGTAATGTCTTTCTAACAAATATTTGGCTGTGAAATTTTTAAGATATGACTTTAGTTGCCATGTTTTTGCATAATGTTTGATATACTTTTTCAAGGAACACCAGGATCATGAAAACAGGATGCACAGCAAAAAGAGTATTTCACTTGTGTCTTCCAGCATGTGTCTTAGCACTTGTTGCTGCTTGTGTCACAAGTTCTATTGGGATTGTATGGATGCAAGTGCAAATGAAATCAGACATAGACCGCATGAAAGATCGCATTTATAAACGTATGGAAGATTTGACATATTCAAATAATTTGTATTGATGGATGAAAAGTGGACTTTGTGTACTTACTGGTCAAACAAATGCAAGCAAGATGTGTTGATGTTTTTAGGCGATCAGCAATATACCACGAAAATTAATGAACATCATGACAAGGCGTTGGCGTTAGTGCCTCAAAACACATGCACATAATCCATATCAATACTGTATTGTCAAGAATGTAAACGTATAGCTACTTCGGCTAATAATACTGCAAAATTGTATGTGGATAATTGCCGTGTGAATTATATGATGAAGCAGCGCTCTTCAACGAGTGTGCACGGTGCACCACTAAGAGAAATTCAATTACACACACCTACCACGTTGATGAGGGGAGCAACTGAAAAGCAGGTTATTCCTCGGTTTGAGTTGTTGGCTAATAGCATGCAACAACAAAAAAGCCATTAAATTTTATTTCCCTTGTTTTGTTGTGTGTTTTATGTAATATTGTAGGGTAGTAGTCTCTTTCCAGGATGATTTTCATATCGCTTTTCACCTCGGATTACCTTTTAAGTAAATAGGATGTATGAGTTCATCAAAACATCTTTAAGGGTGCACCATAACAAAAAAGTTGAAGAGCACTGTGATAAAGAAGAGAGTAACTTCATTAACTGTCGGGCAATCTTAGCCTGGTAGAACTCATTATTAATTAGTTACTTTGATTTTGGATGTATCATTAATAGGTATATCTTCTTGCTACCCAAATGATTATCACTTGCTTTCTATAAGTACCTAGCTGTATTGTCTGTATCCGATAATTCAAATCGGCTCAAATTCAAAGCGGACAATTCAAAGAAAGCAGTTTAATGCAGACAAATAAAATGACGAAATTAATGATGATGACCATCTCGTGGGAAATTTTTTGAGTTTGGCCAACATACTGTTCACGGCATGTCGCTACCCACATACTAGTTTTTTGCGCCTGTCAAGTTTTGGTTCAGTGACAAAGTTTTACTTTTTGTCATTATTTGTGAGACACATGGTGCCATGGATTTGTTGTGTTTTCCATGGTATTGGTAACCACAAAACACAGGGCTTGCAAGGTCTTGACACACCGTCGATTTGCTTTTTTGTCTTGTCTAAAGCAATGTGCTTATAGTTTATTAGTATTGCCCAATTTGGCTAGTTCTTTTGTAGGTAATCATTAAAACAATGGATTAAAAATGTTCTTTATCGCAAATCGATTCTAGTCTGTCAGTTAAAGAATTTGCAGATTTGAGTTGGCGAGTTTGAATTGTCGTAGAACCTTTTGGACACAGTACAAAATTGCGTTTGGTATTGGCAAAATACGTCAATATTCCGTGTACAGCTCAGCTATGTCGAACCGATATTGCTTACTGAGCCAAAAATTATGTCACTATCTTAACCAGAGCCGCGTATTAATGAGGGTCGCAATAGCATATTAATGAGGGTCGAACATTGAATGACTTACTTGGATTTTAGCAAACTAAATTTAGTTTAAGCTAATGTACTGAAAGCGTTCGAGTCCTAACTGCAATGGAAACGACTGTTTGGCACTTTCAACCACTCCGTAAGTGTGATTTCATAGGCAAGATTAGTGCCAATGGAACAAGGGTAGAAATGAGAAACCTAGTAAAACGTTTTGCAGCAAGGTGTCAGTGGACACAAAAATCTCCCAGCACGCAGCACAGACGTGATAAAGTGGCACTGAGGACTACCTGTATCAAAATTACCTAATTTATAGTTTAACGCAAAGTTTTCTCAATAAAAATCATTCCTTTTATTAATGGGCACAGCATACAGTTCTTGGCCTCTAGATAATTTAAGATGTTTGGTTTTATGCAACAAAAAGTTTTCTCTCATTCATTTTCATACCTGCTTTTCATCTCAGGAGGTGCGCAGGAGTAGCACCCTTAAGAGGGCTCGAAATACCTCACGGTTTTCAGCAATCTCTGATAATTCTGCTCGCTCCACACCATAACGGGACCAAGCCAGAACGGGAGATGTGATCACGCCACCTGGTCCTTAGACGACGTCTGAGCCGCTTTCCCGTGGTGTGCAGTCAACGGTACTTTCCTCGGAGATTTTTACTGGGACATTCCGTTCACGTAACCGAACCATCATAGCTGAGATCTCTCTATTCGGAGAAGTGGTTCGATATTAAGGGCTTTACGAATTTCACCTGCGCACTTTGTCGCGAATGTCACGCCGTGAACATCTTGCAAAAGTCCCACCTCTCCTGCTTGTACTCACGATAGCAATCTTTAAGTAGGTACCTAAGATTCATGATCATAGGTGAGGATCGGAACAAAGACCGACTTAAAAACTGACAGCTTGCGGTGCTTGAAAGCTCCCGTTTTGTCGGTACAGAGCTTACGAAAGGATCCGTGTATAAATATCCGCCTTACGTGACCAAGAATTACCACCTCAAGGTACTTGAACGTCCCCACCTGCTGCAGTATATTACCGCATAATTGCAATGTACACTGGCTTGGATTTCTGAGAGACATAATAAAGTAACTCGTGCTAATTTTCCTCTCGCCTAATAACATGCAGCTGAAAACTGATCATCTTGAAGACCCTGTGGATGCAAACAGTATCAAATCGTCTGCAAGCAAACGCTTGATCCTGCAGCGTGCAACAGTGACACTCTCGTCAACTCGCCTGTGACTTTTTATCCAATTCATATAGACCAGGGGTCACACACACGCGGCCCGCAAGGGCCTTTTGTGCGGCCCGCGATGCTTTTTGGGAATTTTCAAATAATTAACATTTACATTGCGAAGTGCCTTGAAAAAACGATGCCACGAAATAATTGAATCAAAGATGAATAGTACCCAATGCGGTTTTCGTTCCGGCCGTAGCACTACTGACCAAATTTCACCTTCCAGCAAGACCCTGATATAGACTATGAAGAAGAGTGGTGACTGCACACACACTTGGTGGAGTGAACACCCACGGTTAACGATTGTGATTTCACTTTTCGCTGACACGAACACCTGAGCAGGAGATCTGACGGCCAGTAACACGCGACCGTCAACACCGTACTCCCGCAAAACTCCCCAAAGCTTTTCACGAGGAACCCGGTCGCATGCTATGCGTAGACATCTTTGGCATATCATCAGAATTCCTGGAAAATTTGCTGGAGAGTGAAAATTAAGTCTGTAGTTCTATGTCCAAGACGAAAATTGCACTCTTATTTGTGGGTATGATCACTGAAGATTCGCGTATTGCTACCTCACCGCCTTAATTGCTTTATCGTGAAGCGCTGATTGCTGCCACGATAGTTCGGGGCAGTTGGCCTTTGTATTTCGCAGCGAAGGTGGGGTTGAGCGGGCCGTCCTGTTGTTGTCGCTGTTACCTGTTCTTGATGCTGCTCTTTGTTTCTGCTGATGGTAGCTGCAGTTTTGTGGTGATGAAAGCCTGGCGTACGAGAGTCGCCTCGCAGGTTTCGTGTGTCACAACTTTATCAACACAAAATATGGACAAACAGTTATTTCGTCCTCGAGAGCTGCGTATTGAGCCTGGGCAGCCTGATGCTGCTAACGTGTTCAACTTATGGTTGCGAACAGTCGAAGATTTCATCTCTACTCTCAAGAACTCCAAAGAGACGACGATCCTGTATTCAGCAAAAGCATATAATTATTAACTGTCTTTCTCCTGCTGTTTACCCTCACGTCGAAGAAGCAGAGACCTATGATAGGATCGTTCAAATTCTGAAAGCTCTCAATTTCAAAAGGAAGAACAATGTCTACGCTCGGCATCTACTAGTAAGCCGTCGTCAAGCGAGCGCTGTGTCGATTTCAGAGTTTTTACACATCCTTTATACCAAAGAATGCACTTTTTCTGATGTGACCGCTGACATGTATTGGGAGGAACTCAATCGTGACGCCTTCGTACATGGACTCGATTCTTCTGCTATTCGTCTACGTTGACTTGAAAAGGAAGAGCTCACTTCGAACCAAGCTTTTGAACTAGCTGATAGCCTTGACCGAGTTCATCGCCACTCCAGCTGCATGGGCCCCCAAGCCCCGGATCAATCGTTGTTTATGATGACATCTGACTCGAATGCTAAAGATTCCGGTACTGCCGCCTTTACGAAGCGACCATTTTCTTCATTTGCTAAGGCTGTATCGTGCTTCTTCTGTGGTCTAGACACTCAACGAAACCGGTCGTTGTGTCCTGGTCGCAATGCCTCCTGTCATTTTTGTGGAAAATCATTTCGCTCGTGTCTGTCAGTCTAAACTAAAGGTTCATCAGATGATGTTGTTTGAGCTGCTACCACTGCTGCTGTTCCTTCTGTAAGCCTACCTTTCCTTGCTTCTGCTCACTCGACTTTGGGATGTGCCGTCGTACCTGGGACATTGAATGACTCTTCCTGTACAGGTTCTCGTTGACTCTGGCACGTTTGAAAACTTCGTCGACCTCGAAATTTGCGCGCGATTAAACTTACCTGTGAATGGAAACAGGTCTTCCAGCGGTGGAAATTTCTGTTGAAATCCTTGGAAAGAATATGGCGGATTTATAACTCCTCGATCAAACCTACCCGTCATTTAATTTCAGAGTTCTGAAGAATCTCTGTGCTGATGTCATAGTAGATCAAGCATTTCTTAAGACAGCATTCTTCTGTTACGTTTGTGATGAATGGACAATAAAAGGCCTTAACGATGACTACCTCATACAGCCCTCCAATGCTGGCAACAAGTGTTGCTGCTCCGGGGAGCTGATGAAGCTACAGCTGCCAGTCCACCACTACATCCGCTGTGCATTCCAGGAGCTATTGGAACAAGGACGATACGCTGTCTGCAAAGGTCTTCCTAATATCCTTGTCCATCTGGGTCTCCCAGTTTACTTGGTAGGACCTCCTAGACCTACTCGTTCGTGTAGTAGACCCTGCTTGTTCCTCATGGCGTTAAGTTGTAGACAACCAGGTGGTGATCGGCCGACAGTTAGTTACCAATTCTGACACGCACGTCCAACACTGAACGGAACAAGTCAGCTGGCTGAAATTATGCAGAAATCAATTAGTGACTGTTGATTTAACGAATCTGTGTATCAAGTTTAATTGTACAAATATCTGTGATGGAGGAAAGTGTTGTGATGCACAGTGCGTTGTACAGCACAGTTGCAGCAGGAGCCTTCCGTTGTCATTTATGTCAGCATCGCCATGTTGGCCATTCACACCCTTCCACACCACAGCATCGTTCCCAACGTGTGCCTTGAAGTCTCCCGTAAGGATCGTGAATTCATTAGGTTCAACCTTTCCCAGAGCATCACTAGTTTCTTCCACGTACTGTGTGCTTAGTTTGGGACGTGTGCCTGAATCACAGCGGTCTAACAACTTCAAACGTAGGCATACACACCCTCATAGTGAGATCAAGTCAGTGACACAGTTTGCCAGTTGTGGGTTTACAAGTATCGCCAGCCGGATCTGGGCAAACTGCTGGCTCAACGTCAGAGTAGTGGAGTGTCCACTCATCATCCAGCTCAACAGTGTTAGAACCATAGCCCTTAGTCAATGAGAAGCCAACAACATCCAGGAATATCGTTTGAATTCCTCCACCAGTTTAGTGCTCTTTTCCTGTTATGGAAGTGTTCTAGTATCCAACCACTGGCGAAATTACGCGTGGCTTTCAAGTCTCCCAAGTAGAAGAACTCTGCGTTGATCCCATTCGCAGGTGCGTAGGGGCGCAACTTCGAGCCTCCACTTGATAGCTGGTGGAGGAGACTGTCGCGAATTTTTCAAACGAGGTCCTTGGCCACCTGCGCGACGACCGGTGCACGATGGGTTTGATTAATTTCGTGCGCTTCATAGTAGTAGCTGCCTGAAGGATACCGTTGGACAGGCCGGTCGCGCCATGAACACAGCAACTTTGCGATACAGGAGGTAATACGGGACACATTTCAGCGGTAGAGTCCTAGCAGTGAGTCTTCTGCAAGCGCTTTCATTGCGGCAATCACTACACCTGAAAAGGAGAAACTATGTTTTGTGCTATCACTTTTCTTACGAGGCAGCTGGACAATGCTTTTGGTCCCTTTCTGGTCTAACCATCCATCCGTTAAAGTTTTGTCATGATAGAACTGTTTTTCTAAACTAAGATAATGCTATGACGATTGTACTGTTAGGTTTGTGAAGATTTGCATCATGGTCATGGAAAGTTTGTAAATACACTCTTTGAAAACTTCCACCTGCATGTAAGAGTTACTGCAGTCTAGGTCAGCAACACTCGATGAATTTGTGTCTTTACTGTTGATGGCAATGGAGCTCGCGTCTTACTATTTGATCTCAGAGTGGATCTTGTACTAGTACAGCTATTCCTATGTCTAACCCGCAGGCCACATGCGGTCCAGTTTAAGTTTTCGCTGTAGTAAAAGTAGCCTACATACTGACAATCTGCCCTTATTTTGATAATCTTTAATTTGGCATATTTGATGCAGGTAGTCCTCAGTGCCACTTTATCACGCCTGTTACCGTTGCAGTTAGGATTCGAATACTTTCAGTATATTAGCTTAGTTACATTAGTTTGCTAAGATCAAAGTAAGCCCTTCAATGTGCGGCCCTCCATAATTTGTCATTCAGTGTGCGGCCCTGGTAAAGATAGTGACATATTTTTGGCTCAGTAAGCCATTTGGGTTGGACATAGCTGTACCAGCAGGTATCCATTCCATTCACTACTCCATTAGGGATAAACTACTCAAAAAAACAAGCTCGATTCAGTGTGTATTTTATTAAAGTGCTTTAGCTATGCTCTGTAATGGTGAGGTATCTGCGTTGGAGATAGAATCAGTACTGACTATGTTAACCTGTGCTTCATGCTAGTGGAGCGCTGGAAACTAGATGAACCATCTAATATGGCTGATGTGCAAACAAATGTCAACCAACTGCAGCGTGATATTGAGATGATAAACAACGGTGAAAATGGAATTCGTATGCTTCAAACTCATCTTGCTACTCTAACGCAGAAGGTAAAGAGGAAAGGAAATCGATCATGTCGTCTTTAGTGTTGCCTGAATGTTTCACCATTCACTGAGAAGGATGCATGTCACATCGATATCATTCTAAGGAGAAAACAATACAAACTTAACTGCCATTTGCTGTGTATACGCTCCATGTTGGTTTCCCTGTTTATTGCCTAAGACCTGAAATCTGTTTCATTTTCATGCAGTTCGACTATAATCCATGACAGCGCAGTTGTAGCGCCTACCTAATGCAGGATTTTCGCGATTAAAGTCATGTTCGCGTGATTTGATCGTCCCTCCCACGACTACACGATTATCATCGTAATTTATTTCTGACCTGCTAAAAAGCCAAGAGCGTGACCACATGACACACCGTGGTTTTTAATTTGTTGCTTCTAATTTGCATCCGGTTTAATGCTGAAGCTATCAGCTCATTTTCCATTTAAATGTTCCTCTTCTGAATTGCAGGTAGAAAGTAATTCGGACAGAGATGGTACAGTTTCTCTTCCCCTATTGCAAGGTCAAGTAAAAGATGTTGAAAAGGTATGATTTAACTTTCTCGCAGTAGTGCGAATTTCTAGGTACAGGGAACTTAATCAAATCCTGTGATCAAATCTTATTTCGATCTGGAGATGCGCAATGACGAGTTACTGTTTTGTGGGTAATTTGCGCTGAACTTAAGCCTCTTAGCGTCAAGAGTCAAGAGCTTTGGCCACTCAAGTAAAAACACTTCGGAAGAGGTCCCGAAATCATCTTGGACGTTTAGAAAAACAACTACTGGGTTTTTTGTTGTTCTGCTATATACGACTTTGCATTGCTTCAAATTTCAACTCTTGCCATGAACCGTGGCAGATGCATCAGCGTTGTAAGTTTCTCGGGTGTAAGATTTTCGGAAAGTGAATTAGATGTGAAAATCGATTTGGCAATGTGCAGTCAATTGTTTTTTCTCTGTATGAGACCTTGTAAGAACGTTTATCTAACAGCATGCACTGCCTTGCCTCAAACCACCCAATTCAATGTAATCTGTCAACTGTAACGCATACGTTGCATCATGAGGTTGTTTTTGTTTCCCAAGGAATCAACAGATTATCTCACGCAGCACTTTGGAGTGCTGCTCTGTTGGCTTTGTCCATAAGCCAGGTTATTTTTGTGCGACAGCACACTCCATCTTTCCATTTGAGTTTTTAATGCGATGTTGATATTTGTGTACAAAAGGGACTCGCCGACGTGACGGCACAGATAAGACTCGTTCGCCAAAAGATGTCGTCGCTGGAAGAAAACATTCGCGCTGCAAATACGAAGTCTTCCAGAATTTCAGACGATGTTGAGTCTATAAGCAACGTTGTTCAGCAGACAGTTGAAAAGGTAAAAATGTGTCCGCAATCAAATTGTCCTTGAAATGCTCTTATTTTGTTGCTGTGCAGCTTCTTCGCTTAATACTTATGCTTAAAACAGCGCCTCAAATGCCCCCTGCCAGCCACTGCAACCACTGAAACAAAAAACGTGCTTTTGAAGTTCGCTTGGGGCAGATCTTTCAACAGCAGATATTCTTGGAATGCTTCCACTTGACTCGCGGTCGCGGCACACGTTCTCGGTAGAACGACGCGCTTTCTGCTTGCTTGCGTCACTATGATAAGGCACATTTTGTTCTTCAGGAACCCGACGACAGCGCAATTTTACCACAACGCTACGCGGCTGTACTGGAAAAGCACGACCTGTACATCAATTCCACTATGGACGCGCTGCGATCGCGTATCAAAGAAGTAAACCTTTATCGAATTTTTCCATGTCATGTAAAACGATTGCAGCTGTTGTGATCGGTTCATCACACAACATTCAAAAACAAGGCATCGCTGCTTGATGCCTGACTTCAGCTTGTCACTGCGTATTTCTAATTTCACTATAATTGGCTTAGATCAGCTACGTCCAACCCAAATAACTTACTGAGGCAAAATTGTGTCGCTATCTTAACCAGGGCCGCACATTGAATGACATATTATTGATGGCCGCACATCGAATAGCTTAATTTGATCTTAGCAAACAAATTTCGCTTAAGCTAATGTGTGGAAAGCGTTCGAATCTTAACTACAATGGTAAAAGACGTGATAAAGTGCCCTGAGGACCACCTGCATCTAAAAAGTCAAATTCAAGATTATCAAAACAAAGACAGGTTGTCAATATACCTACATATATGCAAGATACTTTTACTACAGCGAAGACCTAAACTGGGCCGCAGAAAATCTTCGAATGGGGCGCATGCGGCCCGCGGGTTGGACATAGCTGGTTTAGATAGTCATGTTCGATGTCACTACTGAGCATTGGCACAAAAATATGTGCTTTACTTGAGCTCGGTTCAAGACCCGCAACGCATGACTGGGCTTGTTGTTGCGCTAAGTTTGTAAATCATTCTTTGTGTGAGAGCGCTTCTAAAAAGTGGATGTAATGTGAGTTATGCCCCTGCTTGACTTTCAGTCAGATATGGGAGGCTCGTGTTTTGATCTGGATTGTCAGTGCGTTTTGGCGGATTAACTTGTCTTTGCAAATTGCAAACAAGACCCTAAAACCAGTGGTTACAGTAAAGTAACTTCGCATGCAGTATTTTATCCATACTATTAACAGCATTACTTTAATGTGCTGTCCACTGCAATATTTTAGCCACGAAGATAGTTTGTAGCTTGATATATCGATGAAAGACACAATGTTTGTTAAATAATCTGCATGACAACAGTGAAATGGTTCGTATTTTTTTGTTTTCATCCGACCGACATATGTTAAGGTCGAAACATCGTTGGAGCAGCAAACCTCTTTGTCGGAAAAGATACAGGTGCTATCCAGGGAACAAAATGCTCTTCTGATAGATGTGAGGACTTTGAAAAAGGTAACAATCACTTTTTTATGTACCGTAGGGCAATGTCCTTTGTTTTTTCTGGCTATTCCCGTGACAGTGCAGTGCTTATCGTCAAGGGAACTTTTCATACGAATAGAATTGCACCGCCATTATTCGTGTGACTTACCAGTTTGCTTTGCGTGGATATTAAGTGCTGCTGCTGTCAGAACTACCTGTGAGATCCTAAAGACCTAAACTATTGGGCAGTGTGTTTTTTCTACGTCACTTTTTACAGAATGGTAAGTCATTATTTGTTAAACCAACTCTACAGCGTTGCAATAACGGTAAATGAACCCTGAATCTTAAAAAAATACACCAAACCTAACGGCAAGCCCGGAAAACTTGTATTAAAAAATGTAAACTACGTGAGATCGATCAAGTTCAAGCATTCACACTCATCTCCGGACAGCATTGTGCGAATTATTTACGGTATACAGGAAACACTATCAGCGTCTGACTCACTTAAAACATTGTTTTAACGGCGTCGTTGAAGGATTGTAAATAGTGCCAAGGCTGTAAATTTTTTATAATTTTGATCTGTTCGAATGGGAAAAAACACTTAATACACTTGAACGCAAAATACCGACAAATTATCCAAATCTGTTCTCCTAACATTTTAGTTTGTGCTGCTTACTCCAAACCTCAACAGATGGTAGTGGGTAGAGAAGTATAAAACGCAGCTTTAAAAAATTATTTCATGCGCTGGTTGGAATGTTAGCGCCTGAATGCGAATTTTTTTCGGAAAACGCAAAAGTTTCTGTCCCACAAAAACGCTTTTGAATGCGAAGTTGGTCTTGTTTTTTTTCACACAAAAAATGACATTTTAATCAGCAAGTTGCTCAAAGCTAGTTTTTATTTTCAAGCTAAGTTTTGAGCGTTTTCAGTGCCCTTTGCTAGTTCAGAAATGAATATATCTCTGTTGTAAGAATATGACAACGTCAGTGGAGAGTTTCATAACACGCTTTATTATGATCGTATCTATGAAATGAACACATCTTTGCGTTATCCCTCCAGGCTGTAGAGTAGCTTAGCGTTAAAGCGTCGCTAAATAAACACTTGAATACGCGTATTGGTAAGCGTATCTAGCCCTAGCAAGAAAAGATCAATCTACTATTGTAGCAAACAAAGTTTTTCTTTAAGATGTTCAAAAGTTTTATTGTACGTGCCGTGTGCAATGCGGTGTTTGAAGACGCGGCTCACCAGGTTTCCAGCTCGGACATTGTCCATGATGTACTTTTGTCACGATTCACGATCAATACAAACGCGATGGTTTGAGGAATGGTCTTAGCCGTTATAGTTTGACAGCTTTGCGTTCTATTTGTGGTTAAGCATTTTTGTTCGTTCTCTTACGTCGCGGAGATTTAGAGTGAAATTTTGGAATGCACGCATATATTTCGATTGTTGACTGCTCGTTATCAGACCAGATCGTTCGTGCTCATCTGCTCTCTGTGCATCTTGGAGCTGTCGATTAAAACCACAAGTGACTGTTTTGATCGGATGTTAATTGAAGGTGGTCACGTGGCAACGAATTCGTAGTTTAACCGTTCCCTTTGTGGATAACAGAATTTCGCCAGTAACCACTTCCTGCCTGTTTTTAAACGTGTGACCTTGATAGCGCACAACCCCAATTGTGCGTATGATGCACTGGCATTCTTCTCTTGATGGATGCGTGTGGGAACTTTACAGAACTACGTCAAAACCGTTTGTGAGTAAACGGGAAATGACAAGTTTATTGAAATGTTGGTGGAGGCTCAAAAATAAGCGGCGCGAACGTCACCAGTTCGTCAAAGAATCTGGAATTCGCTTGTATCTGAACTGGTGTTGGCTTTGACCAATTCGATGTCACTCAGACGCTTGTTAGTACTTGGAGACTTGCCCACGTCTGCGCTTAAGCAAACTGATGTGCACCACGTTGAGTACATTCTTTGTATGGGTCGTTAACAAACTTCAGGTTGCACTAGCATTAAATTGGTTTTGTGCTGTCACCCATGCTCTTAATATCTTCCCAAACATGCGATTCACATTAGTATGAGAAGTTGGTCAAAAACTACTTATAAATTGTTAGTTTCTTGAATTATTAATTACCAAACTTAGCTCTACCAACGTTGTCAATCAGCGTAGTTCTTCTGGTGTGTGCTGGAGAATATAATTGTTTTTATGTTAATGTTGCTTTGCTGTTAATGCGATAACATTTCGTAAAAGAGTAAGCTTTCGAGTAGTTTTTCAAACCGCTTCCATTGAAAAGTACAGCCCTCCCCTTGTTTTTACTTTCTTTCTTTTGATTTTACCCCGCCTATAAAATATACAGAAAAACAGTCTGTGGCTGATGCACTGTTGTTTCACAGCAACTTGTTGGTGCAAGTGCTTATTTCTCCAGTAAAACCGTAAAAAACATGCGTTGTTTTTACAAAAGTGCTTATGTAGTTTCGTTAGATAAATTCGACCTCTGCCATCATTGAAATGCATCTAATGCAACAGCGATCACATATGAAAGACTAGCTCCAACGTACTCATCTTTAAAACTATTGCGATAGCCCATGGCATGCTAGGCAAAGTGTCCGTACTTTGTGATGACGCTTAGTGTTTCAGCGCAACTTATCCACTGGCAACAGAAGTTGAGATGGACTATGGAAGAAACCAAACTTTGCATTGTTTATCAGTTGAAAAAATTTCCCGCATTTCTTGTTTTTGTAAAACTGACGTAAGCGTGTTGTTGACATGGTCAAAGGAGTTCCCTCAAGTCAGGGGTGTCCTAACATTTCCAAAGAGAGACAAATTTGATCGTGTGAAGGCGCTCGCGAGCCAGCAACCTCTTCGCACATTTTTTAACCGCAAGGTTCAGATCGGTCCGCATATCCCATGTATTGCGCTTAAGGTTTGAAGCAGAAGCATTCATTTGCAATGGCTTTCATGCCCATATTATCTCTCAGCACATCAAGACAGGAAACATAGCGAGAAACCGCCGTCACTCAGACAGAGAAACGTAGTACAGCTTTTGACGGACCGTGTAACAACACAATTCGAAACCAAAGCCGCGGGCCTTGTGGAATGTGCGGAATGTACTTTGAATACCGCAATAACATTTTTCAAGGCTTCAAAACGCTTTTTCAAATTTTTCGGGATTCAAAAAAAGCTGTTCTTGCACATGATGCATACTGGGTTCCGACGAAGCGAATTGATATGTATTGACAGAATCTTTATACCAACATATCGTGGATGTCGCCCACTCGTTTTTTCTTCCGATCAAACCTGATAGATTGTAAACGGCTAACTTTTAGTTGTATGGACTGCCTTAGCTTTTGAGTTGACCAGTTCTCACGATTGGATTGTCAATTTTTTTATTTTTCTTTTTTGCCGTTTCGAACGTTAAGCTTCGGCTTACACTCGATATTTAAGCAAATGCTAAGAACCTCAAATCTTTTTGTGAAACCATTTCATCGAAGTATAAGCGCACGCTGGCGTAGTCAGACGTAGCTTTGCGATTCCTGCTGCGTATACTAGTTAAAGTTGTGATTTAATGAATTTGAGCCCAGAGTTTGTGACTCAACGAAAATGTAAAATGAAACATGACAAGATGAAGTACTGTTTAGTGCATTTGCATTTTATGGTTGGTTTTTGATTGAAAAAAAAAACGGTTGGTTGTAATTCTGTTTTGCAATTGCACTATCGCGTCTTGCTTAAACTAAACGAACGTGTGTCGCTGATCTGCTTCGCAGGAGTTTTCCACAATAAACGGCACGGTTGGAACACTGCATCGGAACGACCTCAGCATGGAAAAGAGAGTGACTGATATTGAAAATGCACTGCCTGATCTACTTCCGTCGCAAAACGTTCGTTCTGGCTCCGATCCCGGTCACGAACGCCGCGCTGAGGAAAGTGCCGGACTGACCGAAACCGATCGCTCAGGCTCGCTTCGGAACAGGAATAAAGCGCCCGGTATTGCCGCTTCTTCCAAAACTGAAAAGGCACTTCTGCATGAGGGTCAAGGCGCGGATGTGCCGGAAGTGGGAGGGAATGCCCGGCACAAGTCCGTGCCACCGTCACGTAACACTCGCGTTCGCGTTGGAGATACAACCACTTCCTTCACAGAACTGCCAACCGGCAAGCGAACCAGTCACAGTGCGATAAAAACTTCGAGAAAAACGTCCGACAAAGGTGAGTGCGTTGCGGAATGTGAACTGAAGCGCAAGCATATTTTACTGTTTGTTGAAATCGAATCAATTTTTATATATCGAGTTTATCTGTTCCGCAGTATTTAACTTTTACTCATTGTGTATTTTCAAATTAAGGCATGGGACGAATGATTAAAAACCTGCCAAATTTAAAGCAATTTATTGATTTTGGGGCGAATGGAAAGCTGAAATTTTAGCGTTAGCTTTCAATTGCGCTCTGTAACAGAGCATTCCTCCTCATTACCCGTTCCCAAATGAAAGAGTTTGTTGCTTTGGTTCCACTGTATTTGGCTCTTAGCGCTATGCGCGATGGTCTGGTGCTGGAGAAAGAAGCTGAAGACGCCCCTATGCGCCCGCTGTTAAGTTGCAGGAAATTTGTGAAAAGGGAGTGCCGTACATGTTTGTGAAGTCCACACTTGGTGGTGTTTTGACGGTGGTCCTCTTGCTTTTACCTTTACACAACGTTTAGAAGAATAGCCACAAGTAAACACAAACACAAACACCGCAACAGGTTGTGCACAGCTGCCTGCTGTTGCACAAAGTGACGCACGCCGTTTTCTCGCAGATACACACTTGGCCATATTATGTTTCATGTTATTTTTCCGATAAATTTAAAGCTTTTTTGACTGTTTGGCTCAGCAGTAAAATGTTCTTGAAGTCTCGCTTAGCTTCAGCGATGAAATTCACCTTCGCGCGACAAGTCTGCGTGCGCCGAATACTTCGTGTGTTTGCCAGCGCGAAAAGATCATTGGAGTCAGTGCTGTTGGGTGGCGCTGTTGAGCAAATGCTGTGAAACGTCACTGAGAGCGGCCAGCCATAATGGCGCAAGTCAGACTGCGAAGCAGTTCACGTCACAGTGCAGTCTGATAGCAAAACAATATTAATGTGGTTTCGCACAGTTCTTCCGCTCATCAAACTGTTTTTGTGGCGTAATCATCGTCTGAATTTTATACGCGTGAACCGCGCCATAGCGCTGTTGATGGTCACCGCATTTTACAGTAGGCAGTTCAGTGCTATACTAAGGTTGCACCTTGGTTGATCACAGCTTATCCATCACAGCACAAATTCGTCTGAAAGCCTGCTCGTTTCCGTCACATTGTTGAAGCAACCTCCCTCCATCAAGCGTTAGGAAAGGTTAATCTATTACTTATTTAAGAGCAGACAATGTCATGTGTTAAAATGCGCACTTGTCGAAAATTCCGTAACAACCACATGTCGTTCCCAAATCTCAGGCTACTCAGGAGCCTGCGCTTCGTCCGTTTCCGCTTTTTAAACCTTTGCTGCTTTGAAACTGATGCGCCCAACACAACAAAATTACTGTCATTCTTATACTGCGAGAGGCGGTATATGTGACGATTTAATGGTTTCGTAATGCGATCTGGAAGCGTCTTGTTTGGTAGCAATTAGGATGCCGGACCTGTGATCAGTTTGAGTGGATAATATTTTCGGTGCCACATAACAAGTAGCTCAGAAGTAGTGCTTGATTTGCGCAAAGCGCAAACACGTGGAGATTGGCATTTTAAATTTCAGGGCAGTTGGCCGTAGTCAGGAAGGAGATACGCACAACGTACAGTGTGTACCTTATTTTAAGAACAGCAGAAAATTGTTTGTAATACAGAATCGAATTTTGTCGCGTATGTGCAACACTGAAGCGTGTGCTTCGCCTTTTATTTGTGTGACGAGTAGAACATTTTCTGCACAAGTTCGTTACATGTCTGGCATCCTGACCAGTTCCCCTGATTTCAAAACTCATTTCTCCTTCTTAACCAAATCGCAGTTTTTACTGGAAGCTTCCACCGAGCATTCATGACACAATCAAGTCAACTGGTTTTGTTCGTTGTTGATTTGAAATTCTAAATGTTCTGCAGAAATTTTGCTATTTGACTTTTCCCCCCTTAATTGAGGGGATCTGTGGCAAAAGCAAAACTGCACTATCTGTGTGCCTGTTAGCAGTAAGATTTTCGGTGGTGGGTGTAAACTGAAGGTGGCGTAGATACAAAACAGCGCTCTGCAGTTACGACGGCAGCTGCGGTTCATTTGTAAATCTTGGTCATGATATAATCCACAAAAAATCCGCTTTGAATGAGTGTTACATTGTCATGGCGGAACAGTTCCCCGCGAAGTGTTGACATCACCGCTTGGCGGCAGTGTGACAGCAAGTCGGAATATATGTTTGCCAGCAAGTCGGGCGCACTGTTGTTTTGATTGACGTAGAGCGATCTAACCGCGATGACGGTGAATCAGCGCAACTATCGTAATTATCAGCCATTGCCTGGCGTATGGTTCTCCAATTAAAATGCTTTAGGAACATTGCATGCGGAAGAAGGCAACCAACTTTGTTTTTCCTGAAGCGGCAGATTTTGGCTTGTTTTGTTCAATGTCCAAATTCTGATGCTTGCTTTTCACGAAATAGATCATAAACGAACGGTTGTGAATTAATATTTTTTTTAAATACAAAAACCAGCCTACTACCGAACATCTGGGGTTGTTGCAGTAAAGTGCAATTCTGATTTTACGATTGCGGAATTTGATAAATTCGTTCACGACTTACCTTTAAATTCTTCTGTGACTAGTTGAATTTATTTATGACTTACTCAGTGTTTCCTTCGCTGAGCAGCAGTCTATGGCATTGCCGCGCATATCGTTCATGTTGGTATAATAGACAGTTTGTCGATACACTATTGACATTTTTATCAATCGGCTGCTGCCCGTAAGGTTGGGCAGCCAGCTGCTGTTCAGACATTTGGCAGCGTCTGAGCTTTCAGCTTTTCCACACCTGTCGGTGCTGCTCTGCGACGAGCAAAGGCGATAGATATCTCAAAGGCGCTCGTCCGACACCCCGTGTCCATATTTGTCCCTGCGGGTCGTCTTATCGGTGTCTTGTGTGTGGTGCCGCTTCCGTCGCGCGACGCCGCCACTGTGCGAAGAGGCGACCTTCGTAGCGACGGTAAACAGGGCGCTATGAATCCGCCCCTGGCCCGACATGCTGACTTGTGTGGGTGGCCACGTGGTCGAGCGTGGCCTCATTTTGAGTCATTTGTTTGTGACGATACTTCAATCGCGTGCCGTGGCATGCACCACTACGCTCGGCGTTTATGATTAGACGTCTGCTTTTTAAAATAGTATCACTTCCACTAACTCTTTTATTTATAGCAACATGATCCGCAAGTAGGTAGTTTTCTCAAGGGTCTCTATTATCTAGTTGGCTAATGGTTTTATTGGCGACCTTGGAACAAATCCTATGAGTGACATTCATCGCGTGGTGACCAGCAGCTATTACGTCACTTGATCGCGTATCGGTCATGACGCAAATCTTTTTCAAGTTTTTGATAATTTGAAGCAATTGTGAAGTCCTACTTGCCACGACATTAAAAGTAGTGTCCGAGCTTTAACTCTCAATGCATTTTTGGTGTTAAATTTTTTGACCCTCCCACTTTCCAGTAACGGACAATGGACTGCATTTCACCGAAAATATCGGCGAAAGTGTGTTGCTCGAAACATTGCCAGCACATGCTGTGGCGAATTTGAAACAACTGTTAAATCATTTATCTTATTTTCACGAAATGGTGAAGCCGAATAGTTGCCGGTTTTCATATTCGTTTGGTCAAACCTTACACGAGCTTTGACAGCGAAGTGCTGAGTTGAGAAAAAGAGAAGCCTTGGCTACGAAAAGGCGGAGGCCATGGCAAGCGTTTAAAAAACAATAGAAAATAGCGAACTTTTACGGTGAGAGAAAGGGGTTAAAGTTAATACGCTGGCACCTATCGTTTTTTATCGAAAGCATACTGTGCATGCTCGAGGTAGTTATGCTTGGATGCTGTTAAGCAAAAAATGGTGAACGTTCTTGCGCCTTCAGGCTGAAGACCCGCTCATTTCCTCGCTTAATACTTCCTATCGTGCTTAGCTTGCCTGTTTGTTTGTGACCCTAGAACGGGGCAAGGCGTCCGTCTCTCTATCGCCTTTCATCCCACTAAAGGCGAGAGGTGAGGACCTGGAAACAGGGCGTCACGTTTCGTGTCTCGGGATTTCTGCGAACATCCCTCTGCTCCCCAGTCGCCTCACGCTCCTATCTTTGCAATGACTTGTAGGGCACGTTTTCCGCTCATTCTCCCCCGATCGTGCGTGCTCTTGCATTGTCTTTGGCAAAAGCGTAAACAGTCTACTCACACAGGGGTCTTTGCTTTCATTCGTTGAGCAGATCACGGGCTGTGTATTGCTCGGACACGTAAGCACTTCCTGGTTTCCTTGCGCACTTGCATAAAACCTGGGTACGGTCGTGCACATTACAGCAGCAGCCTCAATTCAGGAATCTGTTTTCTTTATCGCTCAAGGTGAACTGCCGGTCCTTTGTTGCGCATGCAACTTTGTCCACTCGCAGTCGGAAATCTTGGCAAAATAGCGTATAGGTAAACATGTTTTGGAAGGATTTTTCGCTTTCCTGTTGTTAATCTTTAAGCATTTTTGTGCGCACGTGTATTTAACAACTCTCGGTGAGTGTTTTCGCGTGACAAATCCTTTCGAACTTTTTTGCACCACCGCAAAGTAAGGCTCTCGCTGTCGCGTCAGCAGATTACCGCAAATACAAACCGAGGAAAAGCGGCGTTGTTTTCGCTTGTTGCCCGTTTCGGGCGGTTCGATCAAAAAGTATTTGCTGAAAGAAGCGATTGCTCAACAACGTCGCAAGCTTGAAAACATTACTTTTTAGAAAACATATGCGATGCCGCAGTTTTGGACAATTCGGAACGTGTTTGCTGTCGCCGCTGTTCCAAAACGTTTTCATCTGCCTGGCAACTGATGTTAAGGCACGGGCTCGCGAAGATTGTCACGGCAATTCTCAGCTACATAATTGCGGACTTGGACATTTTTTGTTACGTTTCTTTCACCGCATGTCATCGCTGCCGACAATGCGGTGCCGGACATCGAGGAACGCTCAGCGCTTTTGCGCAGAAAAGCTCAACCTTGAAATTAAGCGTCGATTTATTTTGAATTTTCTACAGATCGATGACCGAACCCGACTGACCCCCGAGATGATCTCATCCGCATCGGTCGCACACCCACCGGTCTCAGTCGCTCAAACCGAAATAAGAGCAATTCCGCAAGCAAGAAACCGTTCTCGTTTCTCCTATCTCGACGGTGCAGTTGGTTTCCTACTGAACAAAGCCTAGTTTCAATCATAATCCACTTTTGACCTATTGATGTTGGCCTGTATGCCGCCTGTTAGTGTTGGAGATAACGCGTGTCGAATCGGTTTCTTTCAACGCAAATCTACAAATGAAATCGGCCACATGCTGCTTAGGTAATGCCTTTTCTCGTCAATTTTGTTGTTTTGTGCCACGCGTTACATTCACTTTGTTGCAAGCTTTCTTACCGTTCGAACCGCTACTTTCAGCGTGATAATGTATCAGTCAAACGTACGAGTCGGGTGCGTTTTCCGAACGCGCTCTATTCTCTTGTGTATATTGATCGACACAAGGTGCATTTTGTGTGTCTTCGAAAAGACTGAGACAGGTCGCTGCTGCCATCGCTCATGGCACTGACCATAGCCACGCCGTGTGCTGCGCACGACTGGCCCGGATAATAATCGCAACAAAAAAGTCAAAACCGTTTTGCTGGTATTCATGTTTGCGGTTTGTTGGTTGCAAGGTGTTGCCAGTAAGTGCACCATGCTAATTTCACGCTTGTTGGATAATTACGTGTTATGTATGTGCTGAGCTGTGGTCGCTTGTTGGTTGCTACGCCCCTTCAATTTCTGCTTTGCGGTGCGAAGTAAAAGGTTCCAGGTTGTCACCATTCATCTTCTCGCCAGTGGCCCTGCGCGGAGCTACATGAAAGTGATAGGATCTTCGCTTAGCGTAGTGTCAGTCAATGCGCGCCTTTTCTTCTTGTTTTGCGCTTTTGTTTGTTAATGCCTTTCCAGTCATCGGAACCGTGACCTTTCCGCACAGCCCGTCGACCGTTAGTTATGTCAAAAATCACGAAAACTGCGACCTGTGTTTTGTTCAAGCTGCCCTTTTCAGCGGTCACGATCGATCAGAACAGAGCGAGGCTGTTAAGGTGGAGCTTGGCTTTGCGCTGAGGCCACGCTCACTGCGGTCAAGGTCAGTTACGAACGAATGCTTGGAACCGACAAATTCCTTGCGTCTGTATCATCGTCCCAAGACTTTCATACAAAATTCCCCCCCAACCCCTGTTGTGCGCGTTGATGTTTAGCTTCGCAGCATTTAACGTTTTACTCGACCTCGCTTTTTTCGCCGAAGATCAGAACTTTTTTTACGAAATGTTTTTTAGTCCCGGCTTGTCATGGTCCGTCTGTCAGTATTATATAAACTCGTCGTTTTTTGCTTGTACACGTTGTTCCGCATCGCGCCTCAAAAATCCGCGTTCCAGTGCGATCCTCGAATTCGTCTGTCGTCCTCTCTCTCTCGTCTCTGTTTTCAGCGGTATTTACTTCTGGCGATCCTATCGCGTCGTGCCAGAGAACGGTTTCCCGATTCTGCTTCGCTGCTGCGGTTTGTTTTCGCGAGCACGGAACTTGTCGTCAGACCCGGCGCCAGTCGCGCCCTGGACATCAGGTGCCGCATTCGTTTTCTTTCTGCTTCGGAGCACGACTTCCTCCTGTCTATCGGCGGCTGACCAATCCCCGGCAAGGAGTGTCCGGTTGCACTCGCAACTTGAACTGTTCTTATATAAGTTCGGCTTTGCTGCGGAAAATGCACGTTTTCAACCCAAACGTCGCATTTTTGCGAAGAAAACTTGCCGGCCTTACCCGGTCACGTGGATGTTAGCACCGCCTGCTCCTATCTTGAACAGTTGGATCTCGGCTCCGTGAATGATTTGTGCAGCGATGCTCTTTATGCAGCGCGATTGCAGCCGATCTTGTCTCTGCGATGAGCGGTGATGATTCACTGAGCCAGGCGCGGTTGTTTGCCTGCCTGCGATCGATCGATTGGATGCGCGCGCGTTGTGATGGAGTTGGTCGTGGTTTTTAACTGTAAGTTGCACCGGACGCTCGATGCTTCGACACAACACAGTCGCAGCATTTCACTCGCCACGAAAACAGGTTGCGGTTTACCGCGGCAGGCGAGCTGCGATTCTCGGAATTAGTCGACTCTCCCATCTTTTCTGCTTTGAACTTTTCACTTCACCGTCGCATATCGATGCATATTGATCCAAGCTTCTATGGGGCTCTTCCTTGTTCCAGATTTCTACCTTGGAACCCCTTCAACTGCCCGTTGTGTAGATGTCATAGCTGAAGCTTGTGCGTTATCTGCCGGTGTGAGTGGCTGTGGCGGCATTTGCGGCTCTATCGACTCATTTTCGAGCCACCGTGTTTCATGTCAATCATGCGCTGACTTCCGCAACCTGCGCATCGCTGCCACTGTTTACCGTTGAACTAGTAAAGTTTACTTTCGGCCAGGAAGCCGTGCTTTGCCCATTTTATGGTTTTTACCTGACCTTTCTTTATTTAGAGCCCAGCTTTGAGGCTCTTTTACTATTTGTCGTGAATTCTAAGCTCAGTTCACACATCTTTTCAATAATCATGTAATACCCGTTAGATTGGGACTCGTATATCGCCTGAGGTAAAACTGAGGTGTGGGATCGATTGAAACGCTTCTTGTTTTCATTGACATCGAACAAAAATTGTGACGTGCAATGTTTTGCTGCTTTCCCGTTCAGTCTTGCTGTTGCTTTCCGCTTCGTCATAAACTTCCTTGCTGGGTTTTTAATCGGAAAGACGCGGAAATGGGCCTGGGTCTGAAACTACATGAAAATACGTGCGCCTGTCACTGATCTTCCGACGGACGTTGGCGAGGTTTCGAGGTCATGATGATGTACAAACAAACGTTTGCCAAAGGAAGAGTTCGTTGCCGGTCAATCCAACATGTACATGACCGTGGACCAACCTCGTGCGGCCATCGCTGCGTTTTTTTTATTTATCACCAACAGTTAGTCGCAATTTTTCTGTCGTTTTCATGAAGTACAAGTGTTGCGCGAGTGCGTAAAATTTTGCTGGTTGTTTCAACGTCGTCACAATACGTTTTGTAGCAGATAAGCGTTATTCGTGCTTCTCGCATTCTTGGTCATTTCGAACGTTGTGTAACATTCGCCCGTGGGCGTCACTGATCTTTCGCCCAGCGTCGAAATAAACGCAGCCGGTCAGTGTTTCCAGGACACGTGTTTGCTGCTCTCATCATATCCTACCGGCAAAGCCTCAAGTGGACGAAAGGTCAATCGAAGCCAGGCGTGGGGAGATGTAGTATTCTCTGGTGCGAGCAGCGGTTTGTGCAGTCACGGCAACAGCCGCGCCGATAGCGTCGCGCCGCCATCACACGCCAACAGGATTTCAATAGATCGTTGGGATAAAATCGGCTCGTTCGAAGGGGTTGCTGATATCGCGTTATGCGACCGGCCACGCAGCACCTGAGCAATTGCAACTTGTTTGCTCTGGCCGGCCATGTGACCGACGCGAACAGTTTGCAAAGTCCATTGTTTTCGATGTAAACTGGCGCCCGTAAACAGAGCGATCAGGACGCGCTAGATATCGTGAACGCTCAGCGGATGCCGCGATCGCGCGCAGTAAACATCACCGAGCGCGACGCTGCTCGTCACATGCAAGGAAATTATTGCTGCTTTGATGACGACCGATGCGCGAAATGTCGGTGCACTCGTGAGGCGAGCTGGGTCTGCGCCACACATCGCGAATCAAGAAGCGATTGTTTCGTGCGCATTAGCGACGGCAAGTGACTGTCACCGCCAGATGCCTTAAAATCATATTGAGCTAATCGAACGTATTACTTCCTGGAGCTGCCACGATTGCTGTGGCCAGGCCCATTGCTGAGAAACGCGCAAAATAATGCGGTCCGATTTGACTGGCTTGTTTAGAGTACAAGCGAGTCTTAAGATATTATCATTAACCATGCGCATTAACTGGACCCATTTGTTTGGGCATCGGATACCGCATTGCGAGACACGTGGTTACACTTGCACACTTGCTCGAAACCGCACCTTACGCCAAGGGCTGTATTTTTGAAAGAACGCGTAAGAGAACCACTTGCGTGACGCACAGTGTCCGTTGAGGTGATGGTTGCTTTCTTGGGGACAGACGAGTTCATTTGGCAAATAACAGGGCGGCTAAAAGCTCGGCTTCGGTTTTATTCCGTCCTTGAAAACAAGACGGCCGTCCGCCGGTCATAGCTGTCTGTGTTGACCGAGCCGCTGCCCTGTCGTGCTCGCGTCAACTGACCTTGACGGAAGCTGAAGTTTTCGATAACCGGTCGAACAGCTTGCCGACCACGCGTTCGCTGGTCGTATACTGTTCACCTGCTAGCAGACTCCTTTGACCACTTGTTTTTCGATCATCGGTACCCGGACACGGCTATTGGTTTTCACGATTTGTGCGTGTTTTCTCGCTTCGCTTGCGCAATTCGCGTTCTGTTTCAGTAACTCCATTGATGTCGCATGTGGAGAAAAGGCATCCGTCCAGGCCGCGTGGTGGTAAACCAATATTTGGTCGACTACACGGTGTCTCCCCTTCCGGCATGTCTGTTTTCGACCATCACGCAGCGTTTAATGTTCCAGTCTGTGAAGCACACAGAACGCCGTTAGCCCCCTCGAGATTCCCCGAGTTACAGCTAGACCTCAATAAGATTTCAAACA
>Ga0210059_1000935_pt1 | contig 41590 bp, 23 predicted proteins | sample Ectturendosymbi2_FD_188042 | JGI IMG/M metagenome (GOLD analysis project Ga0210059, IMG submission 188042) | Ecteinascidia turbinata endosymbiont from Florida, USA - Sample 2 (SPAdes) (version 2) | ecosystem: Host-associated > Tunicates > Ascidians > Unclassified | place: Key West, Florida... | reverse complement strand
CAGAATGACAGTACGGAGATTCGTAGGAAGGCGATCTGCAGAAACGCCCCTTTCGAAACGTGCCTTAATGAAAAAAGGGCTGCTTGAACACAACAACTATTTTTAAGGTTCTGCGCGGCTTGCCGGAAACAAGCGTAGAGTCTTCAAGTCACGAAGCGTTTGCAGTGGCTCGTAAACAACATCCCTAAGTATCAAACTCCAATAGATTCATCCACATTGTGACGCTACGTCACAATAATTTCAAAAATAAAACTATATTTGCCACTTTGGAACCAAGTCCTTTGATGCACTTTCGACTCCATGGTTCGTTAAAAAAGGTTATAAAGCACAAGATATAGGACTGGTGATGTACAGTAGCAATCAACCTAACACTGTCCTGTGTAGCGCTTCACTGCACTAACTATCCAACAGGGATGCCAGATGAAAATTTCAATAAAAAGCCGAACAGTGCTTAAAAATAGCCAGAAAAAGTACAAACCCATGATTTAAAGGCAAGAAAAAAGTCAGTTTTTTGTGGTATTGCTATTCCTTTGTAATAAAAAACGCCTAAATTACAAGTATGTCACTGAATTTTTCAAATTTATGTTAAGTCTTGCTTGTCCTTGTAATGGAACTCATTCATTCATGATGCTTAATTACATGTACGTATATTTATTTACACATTGGGTACGTTGGTTCCACAGTTTGCATACTAATCCACCCGTAGCTTTCTGTACCCAAAAGAAAGTCTCACATTCATCCCTCTACTTTTGCGTAGGACCAGAATCAAAAGAGCCCTTCCGCTTCCTCAACGTCATTGTCACATTTCTATTGCAGAGACCCACACATGACTGCAAGCGTTGGGCCTGCTTAGTGCTGTTACAGGCAAGTTTGCCTGTAACAACTTATTACTGTACAGAAAACAAACTTGCTGAAATGTCTTCAAACCTGAGACAGCCAGAACAAATTAAAAAAGATTACAGCCAATCAAAACTGGTTATTAGATCAGCTGAATTGACTGAGAACAGCTATCCTAGGACACTAACCTCAAGTCACCCCAGTGACAACGTCATCAAAACGTCAGCAGAAGTCACAAGACAAGCAGTAGAAATCACATGATGCTGATCACGACCAGGAAACAATGACGGAACAAATCGTGAAAACCCAAGTACCGACAATTACCTGAAGGTTCTGGAAGCATTTGAAATCAGCCAATAACCAAGTGATTCAATAAGCAATAGCTAATTAGAACACCTGAAGTAAAGGGGTGTTGACAAGTTACGAGACGATTTACGGGTATAAATACAGCCCCATTTGAACTGAAATTCAGTCTTTCAAAGATTCGTCCTGCCGTCAGGTTTCAGTGGCCGCGGTTAAGTTGTTGCATGAGTAACGATCAGGAAAAACTGGCTTGTCCGAGTTAATCTCTGTCAGACCAGACTGTAAAAACTGGCTTGTCCGGGTTAATCCTTGTCAGTTTGATCTACAGAAAGTGGCTTGTCCGAACGAAGTTCTGTCAGACTATTATATGAAATGCAAATCATGAGAATGAAGTTTTGCCAGAAACAGATTATGAAAAGAGAAGTTCTGTCAATTTAAATTGTAAATGCTGTATTGTACTAGTGTAGTTTTATCATGCAAATTCTTTAGGCTTACCGTAAATCGTGCGTATGACTGAATTCTATTTGCTTTGTTAAGTCGCTGCGCAAGTTTGAGTTCAGTGAATTGGTTTACTTTGTCGATTAAACTAACTACTGACTGAAAACAGCAACTTTCGAAATTCTGATTAATGATAGATTTCCGCCCGAATTCAACAGCATCTACCGCGCAAATTAACAGCAGTGAAGCGTGAGTGTGACAAAATCAGTCTAGCGACCACAAATCAAATATGTAGATGTATCTTCAAGCGCAGCCATAATAATGTCTTACCTTTTTTTGAGTGAATTACGTAACAATATGTATACTTAAAAAATAGACGAGTAAGCTTCAATAGCAAAGGCCATTAAGACATAAAAGTTTGAGTTTTATTTTTATAAGTAAATCGCTTGAATAGGGTAACCAATTCGAAAGGATTGTAGATCTCCTTATCGCGAATATTAAAGAACAGAATTAATATATGAAAAGTATGTGAGCGTCGTAACATGTCCAGAAGTGCTTGAATATCATGAAACATTGTACTTTGGTGAGTACCATTTTGTTCTATTTGAACTTATATGTCATGACAAATAAAAGCTATAAAACTAAGAATTGTGTATTTCACTGGTGCGTATTTTCTGGTGTGAATCGTTTAGAAGTAATTAGTAATCGGGCAGTTAATCGGGCCTGTCAACCAGACTTAGTTTCTGCGAGGACGGACCTAGATTCAGTAATGAGAACCCATGCCTAAATGATAACTACTGAATCTGAATCACATTGTTATGCCACTCTATAGGGGTCGCATCTTGTGTCATAGTGCTTACAACAACTACACAGTGGACGTATTTCCGGTGATTACGCAAAAATTTATTTCGAATTGTTCATCACTCAAATCTTACCAACATCAAAATGAGGGCGTCAGTCTAATATAGCATTGATCACAACAATTTTGCAAAGGTGTTGCCGAACAAATGGAATAGTAAATACTTTTCTGCAGAGGAAAACTTTTTAAGCATGAAAATGTGGAAAGGCCAAACGAATTTTTTTACAGCCAACCAACTTCAATCCAGGCCAGTAACAGGCCAAAAAAACAATTAAGTTTTTTAAGCCAACCACCTTGAAAGATTTCGGAAATTTGGCCTAAATAAGGCCAACCTGACAAACTTGCTATCCAAGGTCACGCAGAGTGTTATTGGTTGGGAGCCAAGCATTGCGGTTCTGACGAATTTACAGGTATATTTTTAAGCCTAATGTTTAAAACGAGATAAAGTAGTGGAGAAGCTGTTGCAATAAGTATTTTGGTAGTTTGTTGACCCAGTCGTTGCATGAGCAGCGTTAAATAAGGGACATGAAGCAGTAACAATAGCATGTGTGCGGGAATGTATCAAAACGCGTGGATTTTGGGCTTTTGTCGTATACAGGTGTATGCATTAGTTCATTTTAGTATATTTATGTTGGTTGAAAGCGACCAATACTGATATAGCTATTGGAAAATGCCTAATCGGCCGAACTCCTTTTCTTAAAGAGGAAAACCTTCAGTTTCTTTGAAGATACTGAAAATGGTCCAACACTTATAATGCTACCACTGAATCATCACATCGACTTACGCTGTGATTCAGGCTAAACTTAATCACAGCTTGTGATTAAGTTTAGCCTAACTACGTTTCGTTGTGAACTGTCACAAATCCCTCCAACCATATGTGTTATTACTAGCAAATCTGCCTTGAAATAAGACTTCATATGTTCTTTGGTAGTGCATTGCCAAAACATGGTTTCGTATGCAAAACACGTCATAGTCCGTTATCATGTGTTTTATAGACTTTGGTTCGTAACTTGAGTAAAACAGTGGAACCAAGTGTCCTGTATTGAAAAAATACGGGGAAAATAACTTGCGAGGCGATTTAAATAGCAATTAATGGCTAGTAAAATTAATTACAGTTAGCCGTAAGTTGTAAAACGTGCTTTTGTTTTTCAGTCCGTTCGAGTGTTTTGTTGTGCTCGTGGATATAGCTGTACTGTGTTCATCTGACTAATGACAGAGTAGGCCTATACCACTGCAGTAAGCTAGGAAAGCGTTAACTTGGACTAGCAAGTAAATCGAACCACCCCATCTTGCTTAAATTAAGAATTCCAAAAAATTGTTTTCGCCATCTGTAGTTTGAGGTTTGCTAAGAAGTCATTCTGTTCTGGAGATAAGGCCGAAAGTTGGATTGCGTAGAAAGGGACTGGGTGAAGCGCCTTTTTGCCATATAACTAACATAAGCCAATCCGATTCCACATCCAAAAACGTTTCGTCGACTTCCAAAGCGATGTTGAAGCCAGTGTCATATTTTATTAACATAGACAATTGGACTTTTGGATCAAGTGCAGTGAGCGTTTTCCGGACGTTTGGGATAAAGCTATTATAAATACTGCAGTTACCCACGACGTATGATGCTGAGCAAGTTTTCAACAAAGTACGGTACTGCACATGCGTGATAAATATCGCCATAGGCGTACGAGGTGGGGGACGGGGCGGGCGGCAGCCCGCCGGCTTGAAAAATTTCAGGGCAAACTCTGTTTTCAGGGCAAGCGCAAGTTGTTCAAAAATCCTGAATGATAAAAAATATATACTCAATAAAGTGAATTCAGGGCACCCTCTATTTTTCAGGGCAAGCGCAAGTTGCTCAAAAATCCTGAATGTAAAAGTATATACAATACAGTGAAAATTTTCAGGGCAAACTCTGTTTCTGGGCAAGTGCAAAGTTGCTCAAAAATCCTGAATGATAGAAAAATTTTTAATACAGTGAATATTTTCAAGGAAACTCTGTTTTTCAGGGCAAGCGCAAATTGCTCAAAAGTCCTGAATGTAAAAGCAAATTGAATACAGTGAAAAATTCCAAGGCAAACTCTGTTTTTCAGGGCAAGCGCAAAGTTGTTCAAAAATCCTGAATGATAAAAAAATTTCAATACAGTGCATTCAGTGTATGCTATATTCACGTGGGGGTGATCCATGTAATTTGGGCTAGCGTAATGTGCAATCTGGACCAAAGTCGTGAATGGTTATAATGACTTTGATCTGGATCAAGCCAGATAATGACTTTGATCTTTTCTGTAAAAATCGACCAATCGGATGTCGGAAGGTCAACAGCTTGATATAAGAATTCAGTAACTCTTTCTTTGTCCATTTTCGAGTTTGCGATGGGTAGAGGTGCAGGTTGTTAAGATGATAGACTTTTTTGATTAGCAGGAGCTTCAATGCCAGGTTTTTCGTGCTTTCTCAGAACTCTTCAGTGTTCTGTTGCAGCATTGATCAACTAACATCAAGTTTTATAATAGCTGACTGGCTGAAATAGGAAAATTTTGAAGTTGGTTTTGTGAATGCAGTGTGTAGGCTACTTTGGACCAAGATTTCTTGGCGCTTTGAGTGCGCGTCCTTAAGTGCCTTGCTCAAGCGCATAGCAACGATAACACAGGCAGGTGGAGGGAGTCAGACACTTCGATCCGGAATCGTTGCTTTTAACCATTGCATTGCGCCATCGAAGTCGCGTACGTATTTGCATCAGTAAAGGCAATTACCGTGAAGTTTCTTGTCTGGAAGAACACAACACGCAAGGAACTTCACCGCCTTGAGTTAACAAGCAAGGTAACTACAGAATTGGCCTGTAACGGCACCTCTAGGGGATTGCATAAATAACGTTATTGCGGAATTGACGATTTAAGCGAATTGAAATGCATGTAATAGATGCCATCGGGACCGAATTAAATGTAACGTTATAGGCGAATTGACGTTACAGACGAAGCCGTTATAAACGAATGTATGGGACAGATTTACAAGAGATTTCAGGCCCATTCGGATTAAACTAAAAAAGTTAGTTTCAGGGCAAATTGTTTATTTTTAGGGCAAATTGTTATTTTCAAGGCAAATTCCAATCACCAATAATATGCCTTCCCGTACCCCTATGAATACCGCGATTGTCTTGACATGAACAAGACTGGTGAAAACGCAATACCACTTAAGCTGGCCAACTTGCAGCCTGTTTACTGTAAAAAAACATACAGATAAACAGCCAAGGGCAAGGTTCGCAGTAGTTTGAACCAACTGTTTTTGGAAATGAATAACATTTTTTCTACAACTGCAATTGCATTCGTTTTGTTTGTTGGCTTTTTGTGCTAACTAGGTTGACAGTGTACTTCATTAGAATTGACATATTTTCAAATTAAAATAATATTTTAGCCGACACTAATATCATAAGTGGGGGTCGATTGAACAAAAAAAGGTTGAAGACCACTGGTGTAAACGAAAATTACATGTTTTGTATTCGCACTCCAACAATATCACATTAAAACCAAGACCAGAAGAATATTGATATCAATACAAGGATTAGATTCTGGTTTGTGAGCATTCCACTTGAAATGCTTTAATTCGTCCAGCGAGTTTTTCCACTTGTAGGATCCCAATTCTTGATTCTGACTCGGTGTCACTGACGGATTGCCGAAGCAACTGTTAGCTGTGAGATTTCAAGGAATAGTTTGTCTTCGTTGAGATCATTTAACCTCTGGATATCAAGAGCCACAATCGGCCTGCCATGATTTCTGTATTTATCAAACGTTACTAGCAGTTTTCAGATTTTTCTTTTTTCAAACCCGCTTTCTTCAACAGTCCCAAGTTTTCGAAACTGCCTCATTGTCTCCAGAAAATCTGCCTGGAAGTTTCGTCACCTTATTGATTTCGTGGGATGCACGAGGTCACTTTCATTGTCATTTTCTCTTTCCTTTGAATAAACCTGAAAGTGACTGTATTATGTATGCGCTGGTACTAGCCACGCATTTTTCTTGAGAGAGTCTGGATCCTTTGTTACCACCTCTGATTTCCACGTGTTTCCACTCATATTTCTTGCATATTGACTTACTTCATTTCTTCACCTGTTTATTTCTCTACTACTTATTGCTTGCGGTATTTTCGCGCATTTCACTGTTTTTGGCCATTCCCCATCTATTTGAAATAGGGAAAACATCAGGACACCTGACACTTTTCATCATAGACAAGAAAATGTAATCAAAGGAGTGCAGCATTATATACTACAAAATTCAACTTTGAACATATGTCTCTAACAATTGACAAATCAGCCAGCACTTTACTTCTGACTTGATTGAGCTTTTGAACGTTAGATTGCATGTAAGAAACAAAATGTGTATAGCATCATCAAAAAAGTTAGGCCTTAGACTTCCAGCCTAACCAGCCACACGACTGTAAATTATAGTTACAGCAGCAACATCAGGTAGGGGCGGCGGAAAGGAATTTTGTTGTAGTTGGTCCAGCGAACACTCTAGAAATCATGGTTGATTGATTTGTGACGTAATCAGTGATGATGCAAGCTTAGAATAACTTCTTTCACAATTTCGGAAAGGATGAAATGTAAAAACGTATTCACACTCACTCGCTTTGATTTGATCGCAGGTATTTGAATATTTTGTTGTACATCTAAATACAAAACTCTCCATGTTACATGATTCCCTTTGAAGCAAACCTGCGGTGGAAAAATCGCAATTTGCGTAAAGAAGCCTGCTATCAATTTTCAAGTAACGTCTGTAATTATAAAACCAGGAATGCTCTCGTCATATCCGTTCGTAGCACTCTGTATTCCGTATATCCTTCGACTCAGGGCACCAACATCTTGTGCGAGTCAAAAGCGTTTGGAACCACGTAAAATCTTTAAGTTTTACTATGTGCACGTCCATACCATCCCTGAGCTTCCTTACTTCAAATGACGAATCACTACTTTATGAACCGTCTGTTTTCAAATCAGGTATTGAGTGAAAAAAGGAGCAACGCTGGTAAGGTATATAACGACAGCGACACAATGTTGAGATCAAAATAACCTTGCCTTATCGAAAAGGTCAGCCACTCAGCAAACTTTTGAAGATGATGTACTTCATAAACCAAAAATAAGAATGCCTCAAAATATTGGGGCACCCACGTATCTCGGATCGCCTTAACAAACGATGGGATCCGGTCCCTCGGACTCTCTTTTTCGGCGCCCGTTACAGCAGGATAGGTCACATCGACAAGATGATAACAATATTATTTTTAACATCTTTTTCGAAGTATGCCGATATTTATTATGTAATTTTAAACAAACTCCAAAACTAACCAAGCAGAATGTCGCAGTAGGCACATTTTACATACAGGACAACGTGTTACTGAACAGGTTACAACATATAGAAAAGTTAAAGTGAAAAAGTTAATAGTCTATTTCTATTGCCATAGTTAACTTAAACGTACAGTGCAGATTTGTAGACTAGAGAACAGCGACACCTCAAGAAGTATCATCATTAATTCTCGTTGCTCCTCCTTTTTGTCATAGAATATTGACACATGAACTGACTATAAATAGTGAATACACTAACGTTGGCCAGTAAACTCTTTTCCATCAATTCCGTTCTGTCCAACCACAATAAACATGAATCCAGAAATTTTGGACGAAACTCTCTTTAAAAAAATTGGTTGGCTCCTGAACAGACCTTACAGTTGACCCCGGGTAAAATTTAAAGTTTTTGCTCCTGATCCGGCTCCAGGTCCGGCCTAAAATACAAACTCCGGCAAGAGTCCACGGCTGCACTTTTTTTCCTTCATCGTCTCTGTTATGGATGTGGGTGCGTTCACCGACCTATGAAGTGTTGGGTTGTAAGCATGTGCCTCAAGTGAGGGCATTATGTGGCCAGCTGCGCATAACACCATCAACACGTTGCTGTTACAACAGTTAAAACTGTTGTCGCTGATGTAGGCTAATTAAATAATAGGGAAGGTATTTTGACATCCTGCGAGCTACACTGTTGCTAAGAGTTGTTTGAATAGTTTATTTAAATCAGTGACGTCTTTCGTCAAGCAGTGACACAAGACCATATTTCTTCTTTTTGAAAAAGAACGTATATTTGTTGGAGAAGCAGGTATATCATTTTTGTAATATTCAATTTTACAGGCCATTCTCTTTGACGTCTTTCAGTAAACTTCAAAAGTTTGGTACCATCGTTGAGGTTAAGTTCTATAATGTGATGTGATCTATATTTGTTTTTCACATTTTGTTTTTCTAATATAATGTGCTCCAGCAGTTAGTTGATTAGTGCGAATAAACGTGATTAAAAATAGACTTTACAATGAATTTAAGCAAATGGTTGGTAACAGTTCACCTACGTTGGTTGATTATCAATGAACTTTATGTGTTTTGGACAGGAAATAGGGTTTTGCGTACCTCATTAACTTGGTGTAATGGTCAAATGCTGTGGTGAAACATATTGTTTTGTCAGTTCATAAAAGAGCAGATAAGAGTGGTTGAAAACTTTGGAAAGACTAGCTTTGAAAGATAAAAACTTCAAGTAAGAATTACAGTGTAAAATTTTACAAAAAATGTGTATGTCTTCGTCTTGATTTGGCCACATGACAATTTGTTCAATCCTCCTTTTCTACTCCAACAACGCCCTTTCATGGATTTGACATGTTACGTAATCCATTTGAAACAAGTTGTCCTGTGGCCAAATTGCCATCTTGTGAAACGTTAAACATCATCGCTTTGGCTGATTTTAACTTGAAGCATAACCCTAAAAGTGCAGACATTTTCATACCTCTGCGATTATTATAACTAAATCAATGAAAAAGATTTTGCAAGAAACAATACCATTGAAAGATGTTTTAGTAAACAATGTGTCAAAGAGCCAAAGAGCTCAGAGATAGTGTACTGTTAGTCGAAGGCCTTTTTGACCGTTGCAAGGAGAGAGAACAACCGGGGCTTGCATTTACATTTGATAAGAGGGCACACGTTATTAACACCTGGGTGTGTGCCAAGCACATAAGTGTTTTCAGCTGAAAAGACATGTCTGAAATGAGTTTTCATGGACAAGAAAGCCTGAAACAAGTTCTCAAATCACAAATAACAAATGTGAAATCAAAATGCTAGAGGCTCTGGAATAACAGTGCATTCTTCAGCGACAGAAGCCAACAATTTTTAAAGGTAATGAAATTTTTGCTGTGACTATAAATTTTTGACTTGCTCGTTGTTACCATGTTTTGTGAGCTGAAACTTGAAAAACTGCAAAAGTACTTCTCGTTGTGTTCATTGTTTGGAAAGATTGACTCAAACGTAAGAATGAATGCTTTTCTAATGCGAAATTGTTACTGTAGTAAACATTTCCGATGGTGGTTAGAGTAGTAATAAAGCATTTGGAACTGTTTTGTATGCTGCTTGTGCAACATAATAATGAATTTTATAAAGTGTATTGATCACATGTCCCTGACGCACTATCGCAGTTTCGCCAATACAAAGCTTTCAGAAAACAGCATCTTTCCTGAAATCTGTAACGTTTACGCAAAACGGGTGTTTATCACAAACACGTATTGCAAAAAGGTACGAGCAAAAAAACAGCTATCAAAAATTGCCTATTTCAACGTTTTTTTGTAACCCTTTTTCTACCCTTTTCTCGTAACAAAATATGCGAAAAGATATTTTACTCCACTGCTAGAGGTGCTGTAGCTTGCGTACTGAACTTCGTGCAAAGCAAGTGCACACCGCACAGCTTTTGTTGGCTAATAGGTGCTTTCATTTAGGGGGCCAAAGATTTACTCATGAGAGAAACCTTGAATATCCATTTTTGAGCAGCGTCCTGCTTTGCCTAGTCTTCCCCAAAAATAGTTATGAATTGGTACAGGTTTCGAAAACGCAAACAAAAGGCATGCATTGCTTTTTCGACAACACAAAGCGTTTTATAAGCGTACGACGCAGAGCAAACAATTTGCTTAATACTTCACTAATATGATGTTTCACGTATTTTGTTAGACGAAACTTCCTGTGATGACCAACAGTGAGTGCCTCTGTACCTTTCAGTTCATTGGAAAAAACGTTTTGTAAGCAGTGCGGCAGTTGTGAGAAAGTTAAGTTGGAACTTTCTATTGAATATGCCAGTTTCTCCCACAGCACGGTGAAAAGAACTTTCAAACCGACCAAATAACCTCAAAATGCATCCTTGACTTCCAAAGAAGTTACACATTTTCTGAGAGCAATTTCATTAAGCCTTTCTTGCAAACCCGCAAAAAGAGAAATGGTGGGAACCAAAGCACTTCTCTTTTCTTTAGCATGGAACGAAATGCAACAGCTCGTTTTGGTGATGAATAGCAAAATATGCCATGTGTCTGGAAATAAAAGAGAGGGAGGAGTTGCTTCACGTTGAGGGAAAGCCTTCTGAGCTTCAAGGAACACCAATTATTAAAACTTTGTGTTATTCAGATGAGCAGGAATATATCACGCAAATATCGAAAACTGTTAAACTGGAATAAAAAAGAAAAAATTTATTGTATCTAAAATCATAACAGTTTTGAACAAAAAATCTTGAGATGATGCTCCATTCTTTTGACACAGTAAACTCCTTCAACAACAAAAAAAGCGTCCAAACCAGTAATGAAAGGGGTATCATAAGGTGCTGTGAAAAGGCTTTACTGACTTTGTGAGTTTTGGAATTGATACATTTCGGACACCAGTGGAACACGTCAAGCAGTAAAGCGTTCCAGACGAAGCCGAGAAACTTAAGTTTGGAAATGTTTGAAGAATGAATGGAAATCCTCATAAAATCTGAAAAGTGGAAGTGGATAAGGATACTTGGCTGACCACAGTATGTAGAGTCGAATAGAGAACTACATAACATTGAACGACTGAACATCGAGGTTTATCATATCAGTGCACACAATCACATGAGGTAAACACTGGCTGCCACGTTTTTACTCATTGAAAACGCAAGCTTCTACCCAGTCGTGTAAACGTGAGTGGAGCGATATAAGGAAGCATTGTTTTGCATGCAACCTCGTGCAGCTTGCTGGTGTCTTCTGAGCAGAGACTCCTTGGTGACCTTGAACCATTAGGAGGTGTTTCCGCAGAAGAACTGAGAGCTGGAATGTGATAACTGCGAAAAATCTAGTCACGTCATGTATGTTGAAACCCAATGACGTGTTCGCAAGTGAAAGTGAGCAGATGACCTCAAGTAAAAGGTGAACCAGGTAAAGTTTACATAACATTCCTGAAGAATGTACAACTGACTCACTTTCCTGCTTTTCCTCTGGAGAAGGTCGTGGACAGCAGGTCTACGAGGTCTCGAAATACGAGTGCCTGACGGTTTTCAGTAACCACTGATGGTTCTACGGGCTTCACACCATGACGGGACTAAGTCGATCGGAGATATTCAGTACACCACCTGGTCCTTGGTCTACCTCTGAAAATTAATATGGGTTTAAGATGAGAGAAAAAAACAATATTTATGAAACTCGTAACTCCTGATTACCTTTCTTTCCATTTGGATAACATGTTGTTTGTCAGTGTCTGCATGTGGTCAAAGAGATGCCATGGAAAAGTTAATAAAGTATTTTTGCTAGTAGTCAGGACAAACGGAAAAAGCAAAACAAGTGCTAAATCGCAAGATTGCATCTACACTAAAAGTGATCAAGCATTGGAAATACCACATGGGATTTGGAGGTGGGTAAATTAGAATTGATACGTGTTTCTTTATAGCATTAGCACTTTTTTGTTGACAAGCACAAGTTTGTATGTAGGGGAAGGTGGGGTACAGTCGACACTCTTTTGCATTTTCAACCACTGCTACTTTATTTCAAGTCCAAACAAGCTCAAAATTTGTCACACAATAAAGCAACTCTGTATACACAATATCATGCCAAAACATGAAAATAACGCCCTTCAGAAAAAATTTTACAATCGATTTGAAAAGGGTACTTTTTCTGTCGAGTGTGCCCCATTCACGGGGCACACTCGACATGAGCATGGGGTACACCTCACCGGCCAATAAAAAGTTGGGTTGCATGCATTGCATAATGTTCATGTGATATCCCGTGTAAAGTAGGCACTTGCTGACTGCCTCTACACTTTTTTAACATTCTAATTACCCACTATCACTGCATGGCAAAACAAATTTGCATGATTACCAATATTCAATGAAACCAATGCAGTATGCTGAAATTCATGCTTTACCATACAAATATAATGCGCCTCTGAGCACATAACAAACCTAAAAATGCTCATAGATTAGAATTATTCTGTACTGCATTCCAGTATAACCCTCAACCTTTACCTAGTTTAGACTGACCTAGTGACAATGTGTCGAGTGTGCTCCATTTTTTTCTGTCAGATGTGCCCCGTGCATACCTAAAAAATAAAATGAAGAAGTACTAACTCAACTTAAAAAGAATTCAAAATCTGGCATTATCAAATAATGTTGCACTGCCCTGACTACAACGTCACAAAAACTCAGAACAGAAGATGTTGATTAACGTGGGCAAAAGTCAAATCTAAATGCGATTTTATAAATTACTTTTGCGTAGCAAAAACACAACTTTCTCTGCAACTAGTAACAACGGCTGCTTATCAAAGAAAATTTCACGTTAGTACTACGGCTGGTATGAGACTAAATCACCATGGAAATTTTAAAGTTCAACGTTTCAACTTTTTTAATAAATCAAAAAAGACGACTGCACCCCTAGTCTTACTGTGCCCCACCTTCCCCTATTTCCTGTACAAGCAAGGATTGATGAGATTCCCATCCAAAATAATTTTTATAGAGACTTAGCATTAAAAAGTAAAAAGATACGAAAGCAACCATCAACAAATGCGCTCAACATTTTTGTTGGCGCTGTTGAAACGATAAGTGATCTTTTGAAAACATATTCTCTCTCTTTCCCAGGTAAAGGATATATTCGAAATGTTGACCTTTGGATTTAATACGAGTGGCAAACCAACTAAGTTGATGAGCGTTGATTGCTTTGTGGCAACAGCTTTCAACCAACCCAGCATTTTTAAAGAAAGTAGATGTCCTTTAACCAGGCAATTGGTACTGAAGCATTTACGCTAGCTTTTCGTCAGTCGATAAAGTTTTGTTTAAACTTCTTTTTCACTCAACGGCATTCAACCCGCTTGTATCGCAAAACTTTAAGCACAAGCTAGGCTGAAATCCAGTTAGTTCTTGGTTCACTGGTTCAATCCTATTTTTAGAACAATAACGTAAGGTAATAGTCTACAATACAGTGATAGTTTTACGTTCTAAGGCTGCAAGCACGCTTGTGTGAACTTTGCAAATCAAACAACAAATGACAGATGGAAGTAACAATTTTTATACCTACAGATTAAAGGCAACTACAGTTAGCAAGAGCAAGACACAGGCAATGCTGACATGGAGAAACGCGAATTTAACACGAAATTTACACTGAGGAGAATGGTGAATTAATACAAAAAATTAAGTTGAACTTTTTAGCTTCATGCATTTGAAACTGTAAAACGAGTCGTTGATATATATTCACGATAAGAATTGTAACGTGCAGTTTTGCTTCAAGCTGAATTGCAGGGAATTGGTGTTGTTTTGAAATGCAAGAATTTTTCAAAAGCAGTTACTTTTGCACTTTGCTTCGCTTTCTTTTAATTCGAGTAACAGTAGCATTTTATGCAAATCAAAACAAAGATATGAACTATGTAAAGTTAACCACTGGCTGAGACCAACAAATTCTCTCCAAATTGCCATGAGATTGATAGTAGCAGGATTTATCTTCAAAAAACTGAAAAAGATGCTTTCATTAAAATTGAAAATGAAGCCGACCTTGTCAAATACTATATGTTGTGAACTAACCAGGGGCGGAACCAAAGGAGGTGATTGGGGCAATCGCCCCCCCTAAAACCTACGAAAGTAACTTTTTTCACCATGATTTTGTACAATTCGGAAAGACACTTGACTGCCAAGTGAGTCTTGACTGCCAAATATTACTGAAATTGCCCCCCTTAAACTTACGGGCTGGATCCGCCCCTGGAGCTAACCTTCACGCGACTAAACTGTTGTGGTTATTTCCCATTCTGTTTTATTGGCATTCCAACTTTTAATAATTATAGATCTTCTGACATTGTCTGGCTTTGACGAAACACCTCACTGGCTATAAAGGTTCAATGTGCAGTTTGCAATTTACTCATTGGCTGCAAAATGGTGTGCACAAATTGTAAAAACTGGGCTCATTCTAAATGCTTTTTCTTGACTTACTAGTATGACAATTTTGCTATATGCTTACTTTGTAATCATAGCAGAATTCCTTTTAGTAACATTTCTGATAACTATTATGAACCCTTCTGAAATAAATTTTGCCAATGATATGTCTTTCTAAAAGCTTTGTTCCTTTCATCTCACTCTCAGTGTACACAGTTTAGACAAAAACAAACACAAAATTGAGACTTTTTTACAATGTGCAATGTCTCACTTAATTTTACAGCAATATCTGAAACCAAATTGAAATCAAAGTCATCAAGTACAACGTTGTTAATGTTAATTTCTAACCAATGCAAGAGGTTTTGGCCTAAATACAAACACAGAACCACAATGTTTTGTGAGACAAGACTTAGAATTACAGTACCTATAGATAGATGTGAAAGTATTTTTATTGAAGTCAAATCAAGGGACCGCAGAAGCCGATATCTTGACATGGACTGTTTCAGCCTTGCGGCTGAAACAGCCTTGCGGCAACATGGCTTCCGCACCAACCATTCCACTGAATTAGCAATTTCTGCCATCTTTGATGGCATGATTTGTAATAACGGTAATAATCTAATACCATGTACTCTGTTTCTAGACTTCAACAAAGCCTTCGACTGTGTTGATCACAATATGTTACTTCAAACATTATTTTGCTATGTAGTAAGAGGAACACCCCTAGAACTTATTGCTACTTGTACTTAGACAACAGGATTTAGTGTACCGAATCTTTTTTTTAATGTTACATATGGTGTACCTTAAGGATCTGTCCTTGGCCTTTACTGTTCGTTACATATAGTAGTGACATTGTGAAAGTATCCAACGTTAATACTATTGTACATGCTGATGGCATTCTTTGCATCTCAGGAAAAACACACAAACTTTTAGAAAAACTGGTTGACAATGAGCTCAAAAAATTGATTGCTGGCTTCGAACTAACAAAATATGTATAAATTATGCCAAAAGTAATTTCATGCTGGTTAAAAAAAACATTACTATCAATAATCGTAACATTACCTCAAAGATAATCTAAAATACCTAGGCGTTTTTGAAATACGTTCATTAGGAAACCTCACGCAAAAAAGGTGAAGATCCCACTTCCAACAGCTTGTTGAGTTTTATCCAAACTTGAACATTACGCAATACAATCTGTACTGAAAGTTGTCTGTGATACATTATTTCAATCATAGGTGTAAAAGCAGGCAAAATTGTAGGGGTGCGAAGGATTTTTGCCCGTATTTCCCCAAACTTGCCCAAAAGGTTTTTGTGCGACTATTTTCTCCTACAAAGGTCATGAAGACCTTTTTTGGTATGACCTCCAAGAAAAGGTCATTATGTGTTTTTGTGGTGTTCTGCAAACGTTGGGCGCAATTTTAGCCTGGATTTTCAGGAATTTTGCCCAGATTTTCAAAGATCCTGTCGAGATTATCACGATTTTGCCCAGATTTTCAAGAATTTTGCCTGGATTTTCAGGGATTTCGCCCGAATTTTCAACAAATCAATAATTTTGGTGGTTCGCTTGCACCCCGTGCATCCCCGCCTCCTACACCACTGATTTCAATCCTATAATTTATTACTTGCTTGATCCTCAGTTAGGGGCGTGCTCAAAACGCCCTATCTATCATAAATTTTCAAAATATAGCTGTAAAACTCATAAGACCAACTCACCATATTTCCTTGGACAAACTTTCCAGCAATTAAACATTTCATAGCCTACATTTCCGAGCGCCAATAGATTGGCGCGTGCTTTTTTGGTTATAACTCGCCAGTCGCTATAGCTAGAGAGTTGTTCAAACCCTCTACGGATGCAGCAAGTCTTCTTGGTTCGATTAAAAAAATGTTTTGATTTGGGTGAGGGGTTTGTCTGGGACGGGCTCGCAATGTGGGGGTGTTTTCGTTTTTTGACCAACTTTTACGGGCCCTGGACGCCAATCCAATGGGCCAAAATTTTGGGTGAAACCTTTTGTGGAAACTAGATAGTCTCCCGCGTCGATAGAGCTCATTCTTGACCTTCTAGCATGTCTGCAACCAAAGTTATGGCCCAAAAAAACATGTTACCCCCACAATCAGAAAATGCATGAGTCTTCCACTAGCGGCTACAGTAGCTCGCGATAACCCGTGATAGGTCGTCGCTAAAATATGCTAGCGAGCTATACGAGCCCTCGAAAGACTCTTGAAGTCTTCTGGTTTGCACTGAAAAAAAAACATTTTAGATTTGAAGACGGGGTTTTCGGTGGGTGGTGTTAGAAAAAGGGTAGGTTTCGCTTTTTTTTGGTTGTTTCATTGTGACTTCAGCACCTCCACAAAGGGCCAACATTTTGGCTCAAATTTGGTTCTATTCTATGCTGGAATATGAAGCTTAAGAGGCCTAGATCGACTTCCTATCGTTTCTGGTGCCCATGTTAGGGCCAAAAGACTCCAAATCGTTGAGGACATGGCTGAGTAATTTCAGGGGATCTTCCTAATTAAAACCCGGAAGTTTGGCCATAACTTTTGAACCAGAAATGCTAGAAAGTCCATCAAACCACTAAAGACTCGTATTGAAGCCTACAATCCAAAAAAACTACGAGTCACCAAATCTGAAGTATTGTTCGACTCCCCGGAAGTGACGTCATTATCCCAATGTACAGAAATATGCATGAACAACTTCTTAATATGCAAACATTAACAAAAAACCCGTGATCTCAAGCTGAAAATTTTTTTTTCTGTCTAAACTACTAGTTTCCACGAATCTTTAGAGGGCATGAACAGCTCTCTAGCCTATTCTATCAGCAAATTATGGCCATATCCAAAAAGGGTGTTATTCCACCCTGGTTACCTTTTTTAGGGGTAGGATTTTTGACTACATTTTGGTTTTTGTGTCATAATTTTTCATCCAGATATGCTAGAAAGCCAATCAAGGGCTCTAAAGACTCGTAAGATAACCTAGTTTCGTAAAAATATTTGGGCCAAACGTGGGCCCATTCGATGGACGTCCAGGCCTGGTAAAATTGGCCATAAAAACGCGAAAACACCCCCACATGTGACGCCCCCCCAAGAGAACCCCAAACCCAAAACTGAAATTGTCTTTTTTGACTCGGAACTACTAGACTTGGTGAACCCGTAGAGGGTTTGAACACCTCTCTAGCTGCAGCAGGTGGCGAGTTATAACCAAAAACGTACGCGCCAATCTATTGGCTTTTTCGGTCGTTAAAGGGTTGTAGCCTACATTTCCACACCTTATGTATTCTCATTAGGCTAGGTATATTCATGCCCTCCTATCACAGCAAAATGTTTCCTAACCATTTTGTGTCTATTTTATTCAATTCAGCTCCATTTATTATCACTCCTCATGACAATCCACTTCTAACAACTTAGTTTCACCATGAGCTAACTCATCTTCAAAGTGAGGTCCTTCACATTTTTTGGTCAAAAATCGCTGTTTTCAATACCTGACTTCATTAAGTTCTTCATTTATACCTTTTCCTTCGAAAACCAATTTAGGAAACACCTACAGGTGTTAGAGCCAAGCTGCGAGGCTGATTCGATGCACGATCAACATGCCTCGAAGGAGCAGATCGCATCAATCGCACATAGCTGCTGTCAGACGCAGCTTTGTATTTGATCGTTTGACGATACCGTTCTTGGTGCGGACGCAAAGAGTTCGTTCACAGCCTTTGTCATCAGGGAAAGCTTGTAGAATGCAGCCACGGTTGCGTTGCCAATGCTACGTAATACATTACATAAAAAAGATAAATAGTTAAGTGCTTATATAACATTTCGCTACATGGGGAACATAATGCTGTCTTTGTTGGTTTTGGTAACTGAAAATCTGCTTTCAACAATATGTCGCTGTGATTCCCGCGCCCTCTTACGAATCTTTCACGGCCCCAGTTTGAGATCCCAGGCTTTAGCCTATTTAGCGGACACTAGTGACCATCGAAGAAATTTCGTAAAGTTGGAGTGTGGCGCATTGCGTAACAGTCAGATTCTCACTGTCACTGACTTAAACCACGTTCTGACTAACATCCTCTTGCCTGAAACGCAGCAACACAAACTGACTAAGCCTTTCCTACAGCGTGAGGCAGTGCTGCCACAGGCCTTTCTCCAAAAATTACTAGATTCACAAATAATTCACTAGATTTGAAAATAAATCATTGGATTTTAAATTTTTGCGTCCAAATTTGTAGTTTTGCTTGAAATGATATAGTTAATTACTTTATCACCCAAAAACGTTACATCATTTGCAAAGTTTGTTCAAATAGATCTTGCTGAAGCCTGGAAAACCTCATACCAACAATCTGCAGCCTTTACTCAAGAGGTGAATACGACACCATTCACGGAGTATTTTAGAGAAATCAATCTAACATGCAATTAATTATTTCCACTGCACTGTTTCTGCAAAAAAATGAAAATACCGTTATGGCCAGTAATGCAGCAACAAACAGCACGGAAGTGAAAACAGTGAGAAACTCAATTTAAAAGCACTTGTTCGTCCTATTGTAGCGATCTTCAAACAACAATTCACATAAGATATTGTTTACCGATTAAAAATGGCAAAAAATATTTGAAAAAGGGCTGAAAAGTTGACAAGCTAGAAAAAAGACAATCAATCTTCTTCAAACACATGCTTCGTAAAAAATCACAAGATTGCAGTGAAAAATCACTAGATCACGAGATCAGTCTAAATACCACTTTGATCTACAGTAGTGAAAAATCACTAGGCGTGGCACCAGTGGTGTGAGGACGAGGTCTTGCAGATGTTACAAGCAAGCATTCTTGTTCTGTCACAATGTCTGACAGATGTGTTGTGTCACAATACTGCAGTTTTGTGACAGTACTCGATGCTGGCGCAACACGCTCGAATTATTGCTTTAGGTAAGGGCGCTGAATGGATGCAGTTGTGCAGTTAATCGTTGTATGAGGCGCAAAATAGAGGTTGAAGAAACTGCAAGTCACAAATTTTGATTATTGTCAAGGAATTTTTGCGCCCCCATCAAAGTGGCGCCCATGGCACGAGCGATGCCTGCCATACCCTGGATAGGCCACTGGGTAGAGTGAACAGTGTCCACTAAACAGCTACTGTGCAATACATTATGACAAAAGTATTGCAAAAATGCAGTAATTTTTGTTTGTACGATAGTGTGTACAGAGCTCACAACGAGAATGAAATACAGTACCCTGATATTGATGTGTGTATTGGATTGGTGAACCCCTAGTGTGAATGACATCCTATTTTTACTGCAAAAAAGTTATCATCGGATAAAAGAGCATGTCATGCTCTTGCCTGCAAATCCCACTAAGCACTATTTACGGAAAACCAGGCTTTAAATTCACTAAAGACACCGCTCAATCATGAAGCGTCCTGCCCGAAATAATACAATGAACAGGAAAGCAAAGAAACTTTTAGTTGAAACAAACCACAACAGCGTAACTTATCGAATACTTCCCAGGACGGCCATGCTGCACAAAAAGAACACTTTGCAGTATTGCAATAAGTAACCACAAGTAGCCTACAACACAACAGCTGCGGGGCGAACACAGAGGCACAATCAAAAGGATTGCAAGGTTGCGGGCGCCACTACGTGACAACAGGCCCGTCGCCGGGATTTAGAAGCAGGGGGAGCCAAAACCCAGAAGGGGGGCCACATTTTTAAAATACAGTATTGGATGTACGCAGCAACCGGGGGGCCAAACGCAAAATGGGGGGCACCGATTTCAAATGGGGAGGCCGAGCACCACTGCCCCCCCCGCTGGCGACAGCCCTGCGTGACAAGGTAATCATACATTCGCCACAATCCTCCCCGCTAAGTTTAGAGCTGGGCACGCCAGAGCTAGGCGTGACAAACGTTAATGAGACACATATTCTCCAAAACGATCAGGGGGCCGTCGAATCCTAGTCGACCTCCTAGGACACTTCGTCCCCGCAACAGCGAAAAAATTCCCGCAACGCAGCGAAAAAAACAGCCCAATTGTGCTGGAAAATCGCTCAACTGGCAAAACTGGAGCAGTTTTGCCAGATGGAAACAAACAACTGTCGCCAAAATCACATCAAAATTGGCCAAACTCAGCAAAAATTCGCTAAACGTCTTGAAATGGTTGCATCTTTACCAGAACACAGATTTTTTTACTGGAAATCAGTTCTTTAATGCTCTTTTATCTTTAGCGTTGTATTTTACCAGAAAGCGTATAGGTTTTCAACCTTTTGCAAATGTTTCTACGCAATCATTTTCAACATTTTGCAGACATATTTGACAAGAAGTATTGAATGCTGTGCTTGTACTTTCAAAACTTTGTCACTTTTATTTGATGTCATGAATTTTCAAACCACAGGAAGCTTGAAAATAGTAAATCCACATAAGAATTTGTAAGCAAATACGTGCAAATATACAGGTCGGACATTTCGCCAAACCAAATTTGGAGCCAAATGCTTTCAAAAAATCGTCAGAAATTCGCCACATCGCCAAACCAAATATTTGTTGCGTTGCGATCGGAAAGCCCGAGCGGCATGTGCGCAAAGCTTCGCACTATGGCAGCAAGCAACAACAGTGTACAAATGCCATGATAATTATATTATTGCTTGTTCGCGCCACATACATGTGGTCTTGTTCTTCGCGCACATCCCGTTCGTGGTGAATCACAAAATCAACGGAACGCCAACGGAGAGGTTGCGACAGTAGCCAAACGCTTTCAAAATTCGCCATATTTCTGGAATTTGGCGATAAATTCACCAATCTGGCAACCGTGAACAGCTCTGAGACTGAGTGTGCCTGACAGTGTACGAGCTTCTGACAGCTTTGCTTGCATTGGAGTTGGCACTGCCAGAGGAGGAAAATCCGAAACTCGTGCGTTAGACGCAATATCAATTTAAGGTGTTCAGAAAACGTGAATTGTTTCATGTGATTGCGCAGGCGCCATTTAGACAAGGCAGGGACGTTGTTCTTTCGTAATAGTACTATTAGTGGCTAATACCAGTGGCGTTAAATATAGAACAATTCAATAAGGACCAGTGGCGGCTCATGGTGAAAATGGCCGGGAAGGCTGCGAAATTTCATCTCTGGTTGAACATACAGGATTGTCGCCCTGCCCCTGCCTGTTTATAATGGCCTTTCCAGTCACTCCAGCAGTCCTAAACTTATCAAACTGGTAATTTTCAGTTGTCCTTATCAGGGGCGGCTCGTCAAGAGGGGCTGCCGTGCTGCAGCCCTCCCTGAAAAATGTTAGGCAAAAGATTCCGCCAAACGGCCAAACTCGACTTAAGTCTGGATTTAGTTGCGAAATTTCACAACACAATAATTTTCGGTACTTCCGACACCATTTTGGTTCAACGTTTCCTAGGAATCCAACAAAACCAATGCTTCGCTCTTTTCCAACGACGCCGCTTATGCGATGTCGTTTGCAGCACACTTGCCGATGAATTTGGCGGTTTCGGGGCTGTCTTCAGCACAGCCCTAAAGGAAATGAACCAAGCATTTGGCTACAAGAAACATGGTGGTGTATCCGCATATCGCGAAGCGTTTTTGTTATTTTGACGATGAATCTTAAAAGAAAAAAACGGAGGAAATATGATCTTGACTGTTTTTCACCATCTGATTTTCTAGGATATTGGATTTTATAATTAAGTTTAACAATGCTTTTACTAGCACTTTGGCGATATTGGCTGCATTTGATTGAAATCCAGTCGCCAATCTCGGGCTGCGAAAATACAGCCCTTCGTTCATCTGCACCAGTAGGTTGAGCTGATGAGCTGTCCACGGTTGGCGTTTGAAGCAGTACGGCAATAGTTGGTGGATATCATTCTTGGACAGCAAAAGGTGCGACTGATTTAAAACATTGAAATATGAAAATTTTGAAGCATGAGAAGTCTGGCAAACCTTTCAGCATTCAAGTAGACCCTTAATTTTTTGGTAAGGAGAACATTGCAGCTGTAATTTATTCAGAAACTGGGAATTGGGATACAAGCTTTTACTGGAAAAGCATAACAAATTAAACAATCCAGTTATTAAGAAAACAAATTTTGTATAAAATCATAAACTGTTTGAATTTTTTTGGACAATTTAAACTTCATTTGAAAGAACATGATGAAAGTACCCGCTCAAAGAAAATGGCTGTACCCTTAGCCTAGGTCTGCTGCCATCATGACACGGTTTGAATAAAATGCTAAGCTTTGTCCGATTAACAATAACACCTTAGTAGTCGAGCGGAATGTTCCAAGCTTGGTATGCGAGTGATCCTTGGTTCAACTCTCATCTTTTACAGCTTTGGTGGCACTGGTTATGCGTCATACTTTAGATGGGACCGGTTGGGTTTATTCTTTTGTGTTCGTGTTAAGTGTTTGGGTTCGGTTTTTAAACTGAAGTGAATATTTTCTATGTATCAATAAGGACAACTGAAAATTACCAGTTTGATAAGTTTAGGACTGCTGGAGTGACTGGAAACGCCATTATGAACAGGCAGGGGCAGGGCGACAATCCTGTATGTTCAACCAGAGATGAAATTTTGCAACCTTCCCAGCCATTTTCACCATGAGCCGCCACTGGTCCTTATTGAATTGTTCTATATTTAAAGTACTATTAGAAACATGTATCATGTCAAACAAATGAATAAAAGTCTTGGATCAAAATCACCTTATTGCTGCTTGCTCTGGTGTGTATAGACTATAGTAACATGGGTCAAAATCCCTTTAATTACTTCAAATGATAAAGAGCATATGAAATAGGTAAAAAGCAGAGGTTTCCTAAGAACAAAAAAGTCTATTCTATAACTTTCAAATAAAACAAGACCTTTTCAAGTTGTGAGCAACTGAAATATGTTCATGCATTAGTGCACACAAAAATTATATCTTACTTGACCTTGATTGATTGTGTTGCAACCTCTCCGGTGGTGTTGCGTTGGTTGTATGATTCACCATGAACGGGATGTGCGCGAAGAACAAAAATATATGTATGTGGCGCGAACAAGCAATAATAGAGTGATCTCGTCGGGTGATCTGTATTGTTTCTTGCTGCCACGGTGCGAAGCTTTGCGCACATGCCGCTCGGGATTTCCGATTGCAACAGTTGGTTTGTGTAGGTTGAAAGGTCATAAGGAAAGTGACAATTATTGATATTTATTAAACACACCTTCAAAATTATGGCTAAAACATTCACAGATGAAAGGGTACAAGCGTTTTTTAGTTACAGCACTAATATTCACAAAAGTAAATGCAAAAAATATATGGGAACACTGCAAATTTTAACAAGCAATAACTTTGTGAATACTGGTCCGATTTGAAAAATCCAAAGTGTTTTGAGATCTGAATGATGAGATATCTCTGCTTATGAAATTTCATGGATTTTGCTCATGGTCAGATGTATAGTTCTGGATCACTTGACAAGGAATGACCTGTGATATTTATATATTGATAATGTATATACACTAGAGATGATCATGAGATTTTGCGTGCTTTGCTAATTGTGTCACCAATGTGCAGCGAACCATAGCAACCTCCTGCAGACAGACCTGTAGGCATTTTGGAAAAAGTTTGCAACAAAAACAATTAACTGTATTTTTGGAAGCGGAATGCACAAGCCAACTTTTTTGAATACTTTGCCATTACTGATCCTTCTGTAAAATAAGTATTTTTTGCTAAATCTTCTTCCAGCTTCATTTCCTGGCTATATACAAAGTTACTTTCAACAAATTGTGTGCCATTTGAATGTTTTTTTCTGAAATGAAGAAAGCATACAGGCCATTTCATGACCTTTGTCCAGCAACATTGTGTTTTGACTCATAACTGTGGCACTTGTTTCGCATTTTACTCCATTGAGGTAATGGTTTCCAATGAAGGAATTGAAGCTGAATGCACCGTATTCCCATCACTAACTGCAGATTGTGCTTGTTGAATATTCTGTTCAGTTTAGTTGATTTACATAGTGATCTGCTGCCAAACAACCATTCGAAATTTCAACAAATGGTAAATCATCATGTACTGCCCCAGTGTAGTCAAGTTTCATCAGAATGCACAACTCAACTGCACCCTGACAACTTTTATTTCACAGTTATCACAACCTGCTGAAGTCCTCAGTGCAAAAGCAACAAATCCTTCCTTAGAAGGGGAAACAACATTAGAGCTATGTTTAAAAAACTACTTGTCCGTGGAGCCATTTGATCTGGGAATTGATTTCTTTGCTTCTCTCTGCAAGTTTCTCTTGAAAGCTCCGGAGCATTTCAAACTTTTCAACATGGCAAAAAATCAACAGAGAAAAACATTTATATAAAAAAACTCTAAATACTACTAACTACTACTATATCAATATAGTAGTGTAGTAACTTAAACTTTGTGCAAAAATTTCAAACATCCTGCAATAAATATATATATATTTTTTTATTATGCATAAGGAAAATGTACTAATACTCCCATCATCTATTTCTGAATTTGTGCAGTGAATATGATGTAGCTTTTGAAAAAAGAAAACAATAACTCAAGAAAGTAAGAAAAACTTCCCCATAAACATTTGAACATTCAGTTCTTGACTCAGAGAAAGTGAGGGGAACTTCGTAACATTGCATTAGCAGCTATGTGTAGCAGATCATATAACTACACACATGCACACTGGTGTTTGAAGTATAATTTTCTCAAACAAACAATTTATCTAATAACTGTTGGAACAGTAGAGTTAACCTAGGGCCAAGTGAAGCTTTGTGAAAAGTTATTGTTCTTGGACTTTAACTGTCCAAAAATACAGATAAAGATGCCTTTTTTTCCTACAGTAAATCAGCTGAGAAGAACAAAGCAAACATAATTTTTGATGGGGAGACAGGATTGAATCAAATATGAAGTATTGAGTAACAAATTTTAATCAGATTTCAGTGTTGGCTTGATGATGTTAATGGGCCAAAACCGCAACATTTATGACAGTAAAAACTTAAGTCAATATCACAAAACTACAAATGTTTGGTATAGGCTGAGTATATAACCTGATGCTAATAGCTTTCTCCCTATCGTATTTCGCTTAAGGATATGTAACTAGGTAACTAGTAGATTTATAAGCAAGGCAGGTAGGCTATCAGCTAAATCAAAATAGTAGGGGCTTAATATCCTTCAACTGAAACCTCCAAAATTGAGATTAGGGCCCTATATCTTATTATTGAATAATATTAGCACCTTGGTCCATGACCAACGAATAACAGGCCTGCTTCTTTGATTAAGCGCCATTAACATCTTGGTTAGGTGCCTCTTACATTTTGACTGGGGCCCCTTGTGCTTTGACCATAGGCCCTCAATGTTTTATCATTTTAGTGTGGATTCTTATCTTCAGATTAAAAATCTTAATATGTTAAAACATTAATTACTGTTCCATATAGCAAAATAATGTAATTTTTCTACTAAATAACGAGTAATCATTATAATAAAAATACCATCACAAAAAAGCTCATAAATCTTTTAAAGCGCGTAAACTAAAAATGAGGCTCCCTTGAAGCGCATAAATTTAAAATGGGGGCCCCATTTCAGACGACTGTGCACACCCTGCACACTAAAACCACTAATAGTCGTTTTCACCCAAGAGAAGGAGATCGTGATGGATAATGATTGCAGGCACTGAAGGCTGTTCACTAATTGGACATCACATGTCTTGTTGTCGTACGCTGGGCTACCGTGTCATTGTTTGTATTCGCAGTTTGTCAACTACATGTGTAGTTCTACTCAAGTAAAGCCTAACTTGAGGTGAAACAGACTACCTTTGCAACATCAGCTTCATGTGCAGATAATGATGCCATGGAAAACTGAATAATGCCACGATAATGCCATTTGATCTTTGTAATCTGGTTTGTTCCAATTACCACGGTGATTACTGTCTCATGGAAAATTTGTTTTGAAGTTTGACCACTGCTCATGGCATGTCACACAGTTGCTACATAAATACCATAAAGCAAAGCCAAGTCTGCAGATTCCTCAAAGGCTTACAGCAAAGCTAGATTTACTAAATGTGAACATCTGTCTTCTGTAAGTTTTGACCACTCTTCAAAATCTGTAATTTAAAAATTGTATTTGTTGAAATTCACAACACTATGACTAACAAAAGTGTTGCAACATTTAACAGACCAAAACACCCAAAGGTGACAAGCATAATTAAGACCTCACACCAGTGTGTCTATACAATAAGTGCCATTTTAAAAAATTTGTGAAGGCTTTGCATGTGGAAGTGCCGAGCATGCTGCAATAATTATGAAATACATTTTGTTGATTTATGTGTTAGATGCTTGTGTATTTCTATGCTATCTTTAACCACACAATTTCAACTTCAGGAACAATTTAGCAAACAATGAGAAGCTTTGCAGCGAACATTTGTTGAAAGCAAAACTGATATTAAGGTGTGAATAAATCCGCTGCTGGTTTCGTGAAAGTTGCTGCAACAAAGTGCCCAAACTTATTAATTTAGTTTAGCTCATGAATTCAGATGGCGTGATTTAGCTTCATTGTCACGAGTTAATGTGGATGCAAGATGTTATCACCTACAAGTCCATAATTGTTACTGCACCTACAGTAGGCTTGTGCTTTCCAGAACTGGTATTGATCAATTCGTTGTAAATCCAAACAAAGGATTTCCTCAAGCTGAGGCTTGTGCTAGGTGTTTGTACATGTTTTTTGTAGAACTTGTATTTACTGAAATTTCGAAACTTTTGCCCGTTTCCAAACATCCCTTTGTTTGAATTAGATTCTTCATATTTATGTCTAGTTCGTCACTCATACTTTTATAAACTTTTTTACAGATGCCTGTGTAAGTTGGTGATGGGTATTTATCCAGCTTGTATGCGGCATGCCCATGATAACGGCAGTGCCGGATGCATTTTGCATGATGGCTACTGGTCTGAGATGTTTTTCAATTGCAATGTTGAAACCAGTGTCATAATATTCAAACCTTACTTCCGAGGTCGTTGTGATGTGAAGAACGCAGATGGGATCGTATATATTTACTTACGTAATGTACTCCATCAGACAATATTGACGCGGGTGCGTGCAATCAATTGTTGCCTTCTGCAAAACATATGCACCTGGACTGTACGTATAGACCTTGACAAAAAACATGCTCTTTTACGAGGAATCATTCAGGAGACCACGAAACACGGTAATTCAAATTTCCATTACGTCATAAAAGCAATGACGCCACACATTAGCAGAATAGCGGGTGGTGTTGCTTCTCGAGACGGCACGTGGCCTTGTAAGTATGAAACCTCATTTCCTGTTGTTCATAAAGCTCAGGAAAATGCTCTCAACACCAAGTTTCTCTGTAGTAGTCATCTTGAGTCTTCATTATTTGGAAATAAAAAGGCACTTTCATTGCCGCATGGCGTTACGACCTACGCGTCAAACAGTTGTACACGAGAGTTGGAGAGTTTTCAAAAAACACAACAACGCTTGCTTGACGAAGGAGGTGGTGAAAGCAATGAGATTTTATGTCAAACATCCAACGAAGAATCAGTGGCGACAAAATGGTTTCGAGCAGTTGGCGAAATTCATGTGTCGTTTGCTCTTTTTCTGCTCAACGTGTTTTCCATCTTTTTTCCTTTCAAAACTACATGTGGAAGGAATCAGGAGTGTTTTTCTCCTGAAGATAGGTTCAACGACGAGACTTCCCAGACACTCAGATGCTTTGTAAATGATGGTTCACCAGTTCTAAAAACCGCAGCCCCTCCCTTGCCAAAGAACAACCAAAAAAATGTGCAAGGTATGAAAATCGTGATATTTCATTCGTGGACATGGCATGTGTATGTTAGCCAATGATTCCACCCCGAATTTCTGAACTTTGAAGAGATGTTTTAAAAGAATTGGGCAATTTTGTTGATTTTCGCTTCGTAAAGCATAGTTGAAAAATGCTTTCAAATCTTCTCTTGTCTTTGGTACATTACGTGCGTTTGATGTATATCTCAAAGACTGTATATACATACAAAACACAATTTAACGCTCAGTATATTTTCATCAACGAGATTATCAGTAGGCCATACGTTTGTGTTGATTTTGTCTAACACGTGATAAAAGGAATGTTGATTAGAAAAGCGGCACAATCTGTGCTTGGTACAGTCCGCTAAGGCCAAAATCTGTCGCAGTTTTTCTTTCAATTTTTTTCAGAGGAATGTTTAAAATCCTGACGTTTGTAGATAAAGCTTTGTGGTTTGTTGTGTGTTGCAAAAAGTTACAACCGCAAAATCATTTTGCACACATAATTTTATCAAAAAGTTCATAAAAAATTTAACCGAAGATATTAAAAAATAACTAATTTCAATCGAGAGAAAAATCTTGCAAATGTATATGTTAATTTCAAAGAAAATGATTCTATTTGAATATGAGCTGAAGATCCCTACACGCAAAGCGAAATAATCACTCTCAACATCGTATATTGCCAAATACTTTGCAGTGGGAAAAATCCTTTTGGTCGATTCTGCTTGAACGAAAATGCTGTGAACGTATCTGAATGAAAATGAGATAAAAATGCATTAGTTGTTTTACAATTTTTCATTGGTGTGAAAAGCGGGTGTGCGACGTAAGTATGTTTAGGTCACCAAAAACGTGTTTCCTACCGGTGCAATCCTAATTCGTTGTTTACATGCTTAACAATTTTCCAACGAATGCACGAGAAAAATCCTGTGGTTTTGCATGTATCTTAAATGTTCTGGTGTATTTTCGGTTGAAACAGACATTAACACTCCCCTGTGTACATCAAACTTGCTGCAATAACGGGTCGTCCTATTTGTTTTGCTGAATTTAGGCAATTTAATCTTTGCAAAAGTAAACCGTCAACGTTGATATTTCCAAACACAATCTTGCTAAACGGTGTTTTTATAGCGGTTTGCTTTGAGTCTTCGTGGGTTTGCAGAAAGCATGAAACAAAATTTTGAAATGTTGTAGCAGCCCTGGTTGACCTTCTTAACTTTATTGCAGTCTTTTCCGACGCTCCTGGATCGAATGAGTTCACCACAGGTAAGGTTTTGAAACTTGGTTTCAAGCTATCTCTACAGAATCTTAAAATTTTCGTTGACCGTTTGATTTTCATTTTCGTGGTAGCTATCACCAGAAGATGTCACTTTTTTCTGTTATCCCAACTTTTTTTTCTTGGCCAGAACCCAACAAGTCTTGCTTTAGTCTTTTTCATCATTTCACCTGTAAGCTTTTGCTTGCAATTTACTGGACAGAGGATGCGTCACTGACGCGAAATCTATATCTTCGTAAATCATTTTGCAATCAAATTCGATTGTGTCACCTTGTGCTGTCCTGATGCAAGTCATATAGTACCAATTTCTGCGGCATTTATTATAGACCTTCAAGCTGAAATCGCTAGTGGGTAAATAAATACAACAACCATCGAACCTGTGTTCCTTAGTCTGGCTCATGGGTTCCCAACCTTTCTCTGACCATGTACCCCTTCAGCATTCTGAGAGATAGCATGTACCCCTTCAGCGTGTTGACAGATGAAAGTATACCCCTAAAATTTCCCATGACAAAATATATTATCATGATCATTCATAGACATATTTAACAATAAGCATACAATGATTTTTGAACACAATGCTCAGTAATGTATGTATGAATATTTGGAAGTAAATAATATGCAAATATATTTTTCTCATCTTCTGCTAGCCTTACATGTACCCCTTCAGATGGGCAAATGTACCCCAGGTTGGGAACCCCTGGCCTAGCTAGACGAAAAGAAATGATAATATGATAAAAGCACCCTAAACCTAAAGGAAAGTATTAAATTTCTGACTCTTACGCGGGACAGTATTCGAACATGCGGTGTGTTTTGAAAGGATTTACAAACGCCTTCTGAAAGTAATTCATAAGTTAGTTGATTCAAATTTTGCGATGGTGTTTGTGTGAGTGCAATTTTTTTAATTGAGGTAGTTTTTAGATTTTGAAACCACTGCACATTGCATAAAAGTGACTTCTTCGAAAATCAACAAAGCCTTGTGCATTCAACTTCCATTCACTCATGACCTTGAAACAATCTGCGAAGACAAGCTTCGCACCCGCAAGGACGCTAGTTTTTGCTAATTAATCGTTATCTTTTGATGAATGTGGAACTACAGTAACAATCTTGTGCTGTTGTGTATCAAATGATTTAATTGCTAACTTCACTCCTTGTCCCGTTTCACCTATTTGCGTAATGTAGCTCTGGAAGCATTAGTGTATGGACACCAGCATAATGTAGATATCCTCTAAGAGCAAAAACACACTCTGCGTGAAAATCACAAAGCAAGATAAATAACAGTGCTTACTTTTTTCAGAGGATATTCGTCGCGAAAGCTTCAGGTTATCGAGCTTTCAACGCTTCCCAGCCTCAGTACCAATTGACGCTCGACAGTTTGCAGCTGCTGGATTCTATCACACTGGCCAAGCAGATGAAGTAAAATGCTTTGCTTGCTCTATTACTTTGAGAAATCTCTCTTCAGGAACAGATCCTTTTCTCCTCAGTTTGCACAGGTTTGTTTCAGAGGAGAACTTTCCTTCCTTGAAGAGCTTTATTGTAATCGCACCTTGGCTTTTTTATCTGTAGACCAACCTGCGCATTTACTAGAGGTCAGGATGATTGTGGCAACATCCGCCTGGATCCTCTGTCTTCCGCTCCAAGCACTTTGCAACAAGCGGTGAGTCATTACTAAGTGAAACCATCGTCAACATAGTTGAAGTTTGTCTTCGCAAAGGTTGGTTGGTCAACGATATTGTACAATATTTATAAACAGGATCTTAACTGCAGAGCAGTGCAATTCAACCTGTGGGTCGCGACCCCCAGAGGAGTCGTGAACCATTTTCGGAATGATCGCGAATAGATATTTTATGTACACAGTTTCATTTTATTTGCTTTATTCGAGTTTTGGTGGGGTTCGTTGCGTTATAGTAGGTTGTTGTAACGGGTTGCGGTACAAAAAGGTTGGAAAGCACAGCAGTAGAACATGTCGAGCACCTCAAAGATCCACCAAAATCATGCTCGATTGTTGCAAAACATTGCTTACGCTTGAGAAGGTTATGCAGCAGGTACTTGTCTTGCTCCGCGATATTGATTGTAAACAACTTATGCTGATCTTGTCCAGAAGAAATTGTATTTTGTGAGATGCAATGATGATGCTAATGTTAAGACTTTTAAAAAGACAACTCACTAAGCATGTGCAATTAGACTCTATCCAGCAGCATTTGTAATTTCATGGTCACGACTTTCACGTACGTTTATTTTGAGTTCTTTTGTCGATGTATCGACAAAAGTAAATTTTGGAAGAAAGATTGAAAAATCACGATCATTTGAAAACGATGTTTCAAATGTCACTCCCTGGCAAGTGAACGAAATGTGTTCAGTGATGCAGTGACGTGCAGAGGTCTGGCGATGACCGGTTCGACTGCTTGATTGGATGCCCCTCTACCAAATTCTAGTATTGAGCAGTGGCGTATGGTGGTCATTGTTACTGGATATACGCCGTTTGTGACGTCGTATTGTGACGTCATATTCAGGTTTGCAAGCAACGTTTTGGCAAAGTTTGTTGACACAACATGCATGTTTAGCGACGCCGGAGCAGCGGTAGGGCAGGGGGAGCAGTAAAACATTTTGGGGCAATGGAAATATGAAAAACAAAAAATCGTTACCAATAGTGTTTATTTCTGTTCATCGACAATGTTGACCTCAAAAATAATAACAGGAATTATAGAAAATCATTCTGAATTTTCTGGGTGCTCGAAAAGCTGCAATGAATATGTTTCAAGTCGATCTTGATAAATTACGAAATTCTCTATGATACTGTTATGAAAAACACTGGTGCTTGTTGGAGGTTGGGGTCAAGTGCACCCCCAAAAGTTTTCATTTGCTGAAAATCTGGGAAACATCCCTGAAAATCCGCGTGGTAATGACGCCCAACCTTGCTTGACTTCAGAACACAGCGCCCAAGGTTTGCAGAAAATCACATGAAGACCTTTTCTGGAGGTCACACCAGAAAAGGTCTTCATTATGTTCGTGGGAGAGCATTTGTAGGTAGAAGTTGCAAGCTAAATGAAGGTGTTTAGTGCTGCTCGCTTAGGTTTTGAAGGTCTCTTCTAAAAAAATCTTTTTTTTAACATAGATTCAAACCAGACCACTGCAACACTAGCTGTGTCATAAAATTTTTTATTTCTTTCCTTACCGCGACTGGTTACACAAAAAACAATTTTGAAAATCTCTGAAAGAAACTGCCACCGTTTATCACTGTTAAACTTTCGAAGAAATTTGATCATCGCTGATTCCTGTATTGAAAAGCACAATTAAACGCGCTTTCGTGCTGCTCTAATATGGTCATTATGAATCGCTGAACTGGTCCGTATCGCGCGAAAGATTCACCCTCAGGCAAGCTACAGCAACCTGATACGCCAGTCTGGGAAAAACGTTAGCCATTGTTTTTGTTTGTGTTTAGATACAAGTTCGAATTTCATAATCACCAACTTCCACAAGTAGCTTTGCTATAAGGTTGCGAATGACCTCTGGTAAAGGTCAGCCATGAAATGAATTCTGTAACACTTGCACTGTACACAACGTTTGCTTCAATCATGGAAAATCGTGAAACCATACCACTTTGGTCAGGTTCACCTAAAGGTGAAGTACGATGGTTCGTCAAGCAGTTTTGTTGATCTGCAGTGACGTTAGTGCGGCTATCGTGATTCCATTGGCCACTTTAAATGATCTCGAGTTTTGTAATTGCCTCTACAATCAATGAACAAATCAATCCGAACAAAAGTTTCACCTGTCATACAGAAATTTTCATTCGCAGCTCCACCATGGAGGTCGCCACCAATGCAGCAGTTTGCTGCAAACACTCGTGATGCCCAAAAAAAGTGAGTGTGATGAAATTAACCTGAACTCATTCAGAAATTTGTAGCGTAATGAACAAGGGACCTGCCAAAGAGCTGCTCTGTTACCTTTTGATGACTTCGAGAATTTTTGTTCATGGGAATATCGTTTCATTTTGAGATGAGACAAACTTCACAATTAATGGATATTCGATTTTTTGCATATCCTGTGTATTTTTGTACATCTAGTTGTTGGTAAAATCTGTATTGGTGTTAGATGTCACTAATAATAACATAATGATCACCATTCTATTGTGCTTTCTTTAGAGGAGAATATTTGTGTTCTTGTACTGACCGCTCTTGTCTAGTAATTAGACAAATGAGTTTCTTTGTTTTCTCTGCGCTTGTTCGTTTTGTCCTCAGCGAAATTCGACCTCGATCTAAGAGACCGAGTCCTGGTTGAAACTTCTAAAGAGAAACCATACCAAAAACCCGAGACTTGAGACACAAACATTTGTTAAATTTGCCAAAATGTTTCCAGAATCTTTCAAATAAAATGTCATCACCACCTCGAGCTATGATTTAGTCCAATTTCTCGCGTTTTTCGTTCCTCTTTTGTTTTTTTCCTTTCTAGCACATATAATAGACATTGAACAGGTTGAATTAGAGAAGCCTTATTAAGCAGCAGCATTGGCGTTTTCAAAGTCTCGACATAATAATAGGTTCAAGACCTGAAACCGTAGAGACACTCGCGAAATGGGTCTCGCGATGAGTTTCACCAGGGTTTTTAAGGTGTTTTAGGGACCCGAACCTGGACCCTAGAATTGAAAATCGGGTCCCTAAAGTCAGAGCAAATTATCATCGAGTCCCTAGAATCAGAGAAAATCGGGTCCCTAGAATCAGAGAAATCGGGTCCCTACAAGTCCATACCGGGTACCTAACATTGTCCTTAAAAAAAAAACTGCCTACACCATAGTCTCGGGACTTCATCATTGAACCTAAGGTCAGCAAATTCTGCCTGCTTCCTATTCCTTGATGACAGACATTTTGTCAAATATCGGATTGATTAAATTCATTATTGCCCACATTAGATATGAATACTTGATATTATGTTTCTTTCAATTTTCGATCCAACGTTCGAAGATAGCGGCCTATATTGTGTTTTTATGCAGTGAAACATTTGAATAATTTAGAAGTTCTTCAACCCGTGCCTTGCCACATATGTTTACGATTTTCAACGCCCACCAACCACTGTATAATTCTACAATAGCATTGACATTTTATTACGTAGGCTTGCTGTAAAGTCGTAAATAGTGCAAATTATCTGTACCCTTCTTAGTGATTCTAGCAAACCTGTTTATGAAATGGAGTCAGCTGTTGGAGTGGAAATTAATACAGCTTAGTTTAGGAATTAGGTTGCTACTTCATAAACAGGTTTGCTAGAATCACTAAGAAGGGTACAGATAATTTGCACTATTTACAACAGCTGACTCCATTTCGCGCCACCATAAGACCAACAGATCACGTTACTTGAACTTGAAAAAGAAGCAATTTCTCAGTGGGAAAAACAATTTCGCCAATGCAACTAACTTTCTTTTTTGAGTAGAGCTGTCGTTCGTTTGGTAAACGAACCCACATTTGTAATTGTTTGACTTGGGCTATCTAATAACCACGGTTGCAAAGACGAGGCCACCCATTTGAATGAAGCAAATGAATGGAATTATCGATGCAACGTGTGTACTTCCCTTAAGTTTCAGTGCTGTTTCAAGGTGCAATTTTCTTCAAGTTGCCAACTGTTGAAAAGCACTGTCTATGGAAAGAGATCCTTACAGAGTATATATTTCGCCTGCGATGTAGACATCATCAGCTCTTATTCAAGTGGAATCTGTTGCAAAGCATGAATTGTTATCTACATCATAATTCATGTTATCAACGTCACATAATAGATAGCTGACGTTGGAGGTCATGTGGTAGACGTAGATGCATAGTTTCCAGGTCGTGCTCAAGCAAAAAATGTACGTTTGGCAGTGTCGTTGGTCGTTTCAAGTAAAGATCAAAAGATTCAACATGTGTTGCCACATTCGCTTGTAGCGCTGTGATTTTTAATTCGCCTTCCCTTTTGTCTTAAGCAAAGCTATATCAAAGGTGTTCAGGTGGGTAATGCTCTATTCTGTCACATTCTTCCTTCTGTACTTTCAGGGTGCTGCAGCGCAGCGTAGGCCTGCAGGTCAAGTGTTGTTTGGAAATACGACTGCATACCAGAGTGCCAATGTAAGGAGTGCTCCGACCTTTGCAAACAATCCCACGGGACCTCGCATTACTTTGGCAAGCAATCCCAAGTACGTTTGTGGTCGAGTGTATTTGTTTGTTGTGTAGTTTTGTCGCTTTAGTTCGTATGCAGCAAACTTCGTGTTTGTTGCATCATGCCGCGAATAAAGACCGGAAACATTCATGTAATTTTGCAGCATTGCATTTGGCAACATTCAGCTCGAGTAGGGTTTCTCAACCTTGGTAGACTTTTATGGTAGATTTGGTGGATTTTTGACGGTTCACAGCCTGGTATTATTGAAATTGAGCACGTTTTTCCTTTCAATCGAAAACGCAGGTCACTCTTAAGCTGCAAACGTCATACTCACAATATGCTTTTATTCATCATTATGTGTCAGGAATTATATTGCGGCATGGAAATTTCCACTTAGCCTGCCACAATATGCAGATACTGAAGGCATTGTGACGCAGATAGGAGGCTCTTGTTACCATAAAACCGATTTTAGTAGATGCAGGCTTGATGCGGAAGATTCGATCTGTGCATTATCATGTAATGATGCTCGAATATCCCTACCTGCTAACAACAACTAAGCTCAACCTTCACATTAATTGCAGCGCATGTTGCGTTAATAAAGTTGTTGTTTCAATTGTTTGTATTTCTGCTCTTTGCATGTGGAACAATTGTCACATTGAAGAGGTTGTACAGTAAGTGGGCCACGGACCCTTTGTTTGTTTATTAATTTGGCCGCATGCTTGAAAGGGTTGGGAATTCCTGAGCTAGAGGTTCTTTTCAATAACTGTCGGGTGTGACGAAGCAACCGATTTTTGCTGTGAAGCTTTTTCATCACACGCATTGGCCTTCACAAGATAAGCTCTGCTCGCAGCTTTGTGCCACGTGCGTATAGTTCAATGCAAATTACTTTTTATTTACGGAAGCTGCAGATTGCAACCATGCAACGCACCGAAATCGGTAGGAAAGACACACCAGCTCACCAGAAGAATGATTTCATCTGGAGATCGACCGATGTATCGGCTCACCGATATATATTGGCCGATATGACGATGTTGCCGATGTATCCTATCGGCAATATTTGCTCATAAAAGTGTTACGCTGTTACTCTGCATGGAGCGTTCGGAAACCCAAGTTGCTACTTCGTCTCCGACCCTGATGGATCAACACAAACGCCCTGTCCTGTTCCTAGTGCGCAGAGCCTTCATGCCAGGGTTGCCAGGTAGTCATAAGCAAAAAAGGCGAGATCAACCTTTAAAAAGGCCAAATCGCACCGAAAAAAGCCAAATACGCGATAAATACACAACGACACCTTCAAAACACCCAAAGCGCTTTTGAAAGGCTATGTGCACATATTTTTTACATAAAAAGAATAAAACTCACTCTATTAATTAACTTCTCGAAACTTTTGGTTTGGTTGAAGAGTAACCTGAAACTGCTAACCTATAAGCATGAAACAACAAAACAAAAAATTATAAATTCTCGTGCAGAGTTTCCAATGAAAGTTTATCATTCTGTGTCCAGAAACAGTGTCTTGAAATCTGCTCGTGCCCTGAAACCTGCCAAAATCATCTTTAAATCAGCCAAATCGACATAAAAAATCTTAGTGGCCAAAAAAGCCAAATTTGATTTGGCCTTTTTTCAAAAATAAAAAAGGCCAAAAATTACAAATTTGGCCTCAAAAAGGCGAAACTGGCAGCCCTGCTTCATGCATGCAGACGGTTGTGCAACAGTCCCGACAAAACGCTCTATGACGTAACATTTGCTCGTAGGTTTTCGCGCGATAAGCAGATGATTGCCTGCGAACAAACGAGCAGTGCTCTCACTTTTGGGGATTTTGTCCCTAGATTGGAACTTTTGACCCTTTTTAGTGATTTTTTAGGGATATTGGGGATTTTTAGGGATTTTCGGAAAAGTACGAAAAAGCGTAAAATGAACTATTTCAGTTTATTTTGTAAATCATATTTGCTTATATTTTCAACATTTATCATGCCACTCCTATGCTGCAGCAGCACAGATTTAGGGATTTTTTATACTGTTCTAGTGATTTTTGGTGTAGCATTTGTGAGAGCCCTGCAAACGAGGTTACGTGCTTTTGAGTTGGTTGGCTGTTTTATCAAAGTCTTTCTAGGCTACACAGTGTTGCGTTCAGCGTGCATCAAAAAAGTGCCTACGTCACAGCGAGCAGGACCCAGGTTTGCGCGGAATTCGATGTTGTACGGTTCTTCATCGCAGTGAAGTGATCGTTTTAATACTTCGCACATTTTTTTACTTATGACATCTGAGCGTAGGCACAGATGTCTACGCAAGGAGTAAGCCCACTTATACGCAACACATGTTTGCTGTTTGTGCATTTTTTGCTTTAGAGTTCGACTACTGTACGTCCTAGAAATTGCTATGGACTGCAGTAGGCAGTCTAGAAATTGCTATGGACTGCAGTAGACATCTGTAAATGGGTCAGTCTGATAAACAAGGGTTTAGGTTTAGCCTACAGTTCACACAATGCAAGGAAGAAGCTGATAGCAATTTGTTAGCACTGAAAGCATAACATTACTTGTCTATCAGACTGACCCATTTACAGATGTCACAGTCAACTGAGACACTCAAGCTGTCCAAACTTGTCATGTGACCAGTTCAGCCAATCATGTTCGGCTGGTGGCAAAATAGCTCCAGGAATGTATATTTTGCCTCACAAGGCATAAAAGGAGTGCATATCTTGCGTCATAAAATAATTGTAGCTTGTGAAATTATTTTCTTTGTTTATGTGGCCTGAAGAAGAATATGCACTGTAATGTCTTCCAGCTGTAGTTTGAAAATGTTTGGCTGAAAGCAAGATAGCTCCAGGAGTGGTTATTTTGCCTCATGAGGAGGCAAAATAGATGCTGTATGAGTAATACAAAAATATCGGTATCAGCATCGGATATCCGCAATGAAAATTGAAAAACATCGGTATCGGCTCAAAAAAACCTTATTGGTCGAGGTCTAATTTCATCGATAAATTTCATGTTAATGTAAAGCACCTGTAACATTAGTCAAGGTCTCCGTTGGTTTAATATTTTAATATGATGAAGCATTGGAGCCGAGTAATGAAGTTCTTCTAGCCGGAGAAATCCGTTCTATTACAAGCATGCATGACATCATAAATTAATTTTCTGTATTGCCGGAAATAGAGGGAATCAATTCGTTTTAAACAGCGCTGCGGGAGACTTGCTTCAAAAAGGGAAAAATAGCAAGATGTATGAAATAGGCGTCAAGAATATGCCGACGTGCAGCACTACTTTAAAAAATTGTGGGTGTGTCGCGCACACCAGGACTCGGCCTCCGTGTGCTGGAGAATATTGTGGGCGTGCAGCGCACGAGTGCTCCAAAATATTGTGGGCGTGCAGTGCACGCCAGTACTCGGCCCCCGTGTGCTGTAAAATATTGTGAGCGTGCAGAGCATGAGTGCTCCAAATATTGCGGGAGTGCAGTGCACGCCAGTACTTGGAGCCCCTGTGCTGGAGAATAGGCAGACTGCCGCGTTAACATTGGGGTCCAACTAAAGCATTTCAGCCCCCAATTCATGGTGTTTCAGTGTTGGACCCATTCGACATTACCAAGGATTGGACATGCGCAACTTCCAGACAGCCAGGCCAGTTGCCCCCCCTGTTCCGAGTTACGATGTTCCAATCTATCGGCAACTAGCAACAATCCCAAATCCCGACCATGCAAGGCTGATTCGATCACTGAACCTGTGCCGCGAAAGTCACCGTTTCCAAACTTTCACTGGAGAATGGCCACGGGACGCTGCACCATCACCAGAAGACATGGCTGCCTCGGGCTGGTTCTACCTGGGTAACTTGGATCGTACCCAATGCTTCTGTTGTGGTGGAGTCCTCAGGAACTGGCGAAGGTTGGACAACTCTAACACAGAGCACATCACCCATTTTCCTCACTGCTTGATGGCACAAGGACATGAAAGAAGGAACATCCCGGACACAGATAGACAAGTAAGCGAGGTTTCTGGTTTGTATGAAAAGTTTTTGCTGAAATGATTGCGTTTGCAGAAGTTACGTTTGCACCGTCCTGGCGAGACTTCGCAAGCGGTTGACAGGATAAGCAGCCTGAATAACTAAACGGCGAAGTTAACCTGGACTTCAGGTGAAACAGCCGTTTGTTGTTCGGTTTTGTCTGGTCTCCCTGCATGACGTGTCCCCGTGCTCTATGTTTCCTTGCAACGTCATTTCTGCTTTCGTGGCGTCCAATGAATCACGTAGAAATGTGTCAACACTCATCCCTTCGCTTGTGTACCTGTGCTAACGTGATCTGCGAGTATTTGCGAACGTGTGGTTTTGCATTTAGTCTACAACGGAAAATCTAATATGAAATGTGCTAGTTCTACGTTGAGCATCCCAATGCTTAGAGGTTGTAGTTTTTGTAATCGTGCAAAATTTGTTGAACGACCCATCCCGTCGTGTAATCGTGATGATGATGGGAGTGTGAATCGAGTTGAACGTAGGCTTGTACATAGTGCAAACAATTTACGCTCGAGCAATTACAAGCATAACCAAGTAAGGCGGTGCAAAGATCGCTTGTGCTTCTGTCGCACAACCCCTCGCAAAGGAGGTCTTCATAAATATGTTCCAGCCCTCGGCCAGGCTAAAACAACCGAACTTCACAGAGGACTACCTCTGTCATCCGAAGGGGCGATTTGTTTGTCCTGTGTAAAGGACAAGATGCCGTGGCGTGACGAGAGGTTTGAGCTAGGGGGGTAACTTAGCTAAAGGGGGCCCACTAGCTAACATTCAGAAACAAAACTTAGAAATGATAGTCATTTCCGATGTGAATGGCTATACTTAAACCCGAAATCAGGGTGTGCAACTATGCAGCACTGCCGGGCTAAGTGCACATAACCAGAGTGGTCCACGAGCCGCAGCTTCAAGTGTCAAGCTCCGCGGCTTATACAACTCGCTGGCCACCAACGGAAGTTTGGCAGTACCCTTTTCAATCCGTAACGCTTGCTTTAAAATCTGGAACTTTCCGTGGGTCACAAAGCTTCAGCTCCTGGACCACTTTTGGCGCGCGGGCCTTGTGTTGCACACTCCTGCAACCAACATTTAAGGCCTCCCCCTGGAAAATACTCCGAAACACGCAAAACACAACAATCTACTGAAAAATAAAAGAATACTATAACTGAAGTATATGCCAAGTGGGTGCCCGATTATTACGTTTGGCTTGCAGCTAAGGGGGACGATTCGTTCCCTTTCTTCCGCCAGTTACGCCCCTGGCAAGATGGCCGTGGTATTAATTCTTAGTTCTTGGTGTGAACCGGTTTGAAGTAAAACCCACTGCACGGAAGCGGCTGTGCTAATAACCACCAGGCTACGAGCTGTTGCAATTGCACAAAACTGATTGCTGGCCGGCTATTTGCGCAAAGAGCACCATTTGGTATTGGAGCTGCGCTTGCCTCATATAGTAGCGTCCAGACAATATGTTGATGGTCCATGAGCAAATAACGGACAACATATTTTTATGAGTAATTTCGTCTTATGATCGAAGTTATTTTTAGAACTCCTGCGGCTTATCGCACATGCGTTTTGGCCGTGCGAAAATAAGCTGGCGTCGTTGTTAACAACTTCCTGTGTTTTGAATGTTTCTACAATCAAGGCCCGAGCGTGAAATGGCGAAATAATTACTGTGCCTGACATGGTCACTTTTTGCGATCAGCGTTTGTGACGTTACCTTGGGGTATTTTCAGGCTCTTCTTCCTGTAACCAGAGCAGTGAGCCAACTCACCGATCAACAAAGAGCAGATCTTCGCATCATGTTTCCATGCAATTTCCCAACAACTCCCAGCATGCAATCAATGGCAGAGAGAGTGAGAACTTTCAACAACTGGCACTTTACCAGGGCTACGCCACAAA
>Ga0210059_1000932_pt1 | contig 41636 bp, 29 predicted proteins | sample Ectturendosymbi2_FD_188042 | JGI IMG/M metagenome (GOLD analysis project Ga0210059, IMG submission 188042) | Ecteinascidia turbinata endosymbiont from Florida, USA - Sample 2 (SPAdes) (version 2) | ecosystem: Host-associated > Tunicates > Ascidians > Unclassified | place: Key West, Florida... | reverse complement strand
CTACATGAAAAAAATTCCCAATTATGAACTTAGCAACATTTCCCTTGTCCAGAACAAAATACTGTGTATTCTAGTATTCTGTAACTCTGCTTATTTTTTGTGAACACTTACTTTTTCATATTTTCTATGTGCACATTCTATACTTCTCGACATATAAGTACACCGTTTGTTTTTTTCTGTTTTGCTATTTTTCTTCTGTACCTCTTTAATTAGTTTTTGTAACTTGTTTACTTTTTTATAAGTACTATTTTTTAATTTTTTTATATTGCTAAAAATATTCTAACCACACCAAAATCCTTCACTTAAATTCGATCCACTCACCTGTGTACATAGGCATGCGGTTTCACCTGTACATTTTCTTCACCATGTTCTGCGTTCATTGGTTTTTTTGTTTTTCTTTTCATTATGCTTATTTGATGTCCAACTGTTGTTTCTCAACACTTATCAAAAAATGATAAACGGGGTTGGTTGACTAGATGACCGCCACGGTCTTTCGCCAATCCTATATGACAAAGCGCCCCTCTTTGTTTACACTGATCAACTATTGTGCCATTGTGTTTTCATTTGCTCTAATGTTCGCTTACGATTGGCTTACTGCATGCGATGGCTTTTATGATGCTTCTGGTTGTTGGCTGAGTCATATGAAACAATAAAAGATTGCCCATTGACCATAGTCTAACTTAGACTCTAAGTCTACACACCAAAACAGCATTCAAAAAATGCACTGGCTTAAAATATGTCATTCATATTGAAATGACTGACTAACGATTCAGTCTAACAAGTTAATGTCACAAAACAACAATTTTGCATATCATGTCTAACCCTTTCAGTCCCGTGTGCGCCACTTTTCTTGCAGAGCTTTACAATCCTATAACTCGCCAGGCGATTGAGCTAGAGAGCTGTTCAAACCCTCTACGGATTCAGCAAGTCTTGTAGTCAAAATCAAAAAAACAAATTTTTGTTTGGGGTTTGAGCTTTTCTGGGGGGAACGTCACAAGTAGGAGTGCTTTTGCGTTATTTTAGCCATCTTTGACTGGCCATGGGCGCCGTCCCAATGGGTCATTTTTCGACTCATAGTTTAGTTGAAAACTAGGTCAAAATCCGCGTAAATAGAGCCTTTGATGGACTTCTAGCAGATCGGGAGCGAAAATTATGGCTCATAAACCAAACATTGACCAAAATTTTGCTCCCTCAAAAGTCACTCTTGGGGGCATTTCACCGCAGGCAATAACTCGCCATCAGTATGAGCTAGAGAGCTGTTCACACCCTCTAAAGACTCGTGAAGGTATGTAGTTTGCAATAAAAAAAAACGTTTCAGTTTAGGATGTCTGTTTTTTTCAATGCTTATATAATGATAGGATGTTTATGCTATTTTTTGTTGTCGTCAGCATTTTTGCCAGACCTCCCTTTAAGACCGGCAGGAGCCATTTAAACGACGTAGAGTTTAGCTGTTTTTTGTTTACTATTCGGGACTTAGAAGGGTCCGAACGGGTTTTAGCATTCCTGGTTCCAAGATTAGGGCCAAAAAACCATAAAATTAATTTGGGAAATCCCCCAAAAGTATTGAGAAAAGCCCCTTACCAATTAGCTGTTTTTTGGCCTAACTTTTGAACCACAAACGCTAGAAACTCAACCAAGGGCTCTAAAAATGTGTATTCTGCCCTAGAATCCTAAAATACGGCGAGCCAAAATATTGGCGCATGGGATCCGATGATTACATCATATAATTAACCAAGAAACATGCCCCTGTCATGATCCATATTGGTCCAAAACCCCCAACCAAATTAAACATTTTTTTTTATTCTAAACTACACAATGCCACTAGTCATTACGGGGTTTGAACAGCTGTCTAGCTCAATCTGCTGCCGAGTTATGGCTGGCCAAAGTTTGCCCTGAAAGGGCAAATTATGCCTTTTCTGAAAAGTTTTGAATTAGGCCAAAAACGGGTTTTTGACCCATAATTTTGGCTACAGATATGCTAGCAAGTCAATCCAGGGCTCTATAGACGCGGATTTTGGTTTCATAAACAAACAGACAAGATTAACCGTGGAGTGTGCGTTGGCCGTCACAACCGAAACAAAAGCATCAACAGGAGGTTTCGCCATGTTCGAAGTCACCACGTGCAGGTGTTGTGCACGAATAAACTCCTGTTGTACTTCCAGAAGTTTTCGCAGCACGAAAAGTTTGAGTGTAACTTAAGGTGCAGAAGTCCAAGCGATGCCTAGTTTAGCGCAGATTAATTTGAAAATACTTGCATGAAAAATGAATTGCATTATGTTAAGAAAAATTTGTGGCATTATGAATATGATCACAAATGCAACCATTACTCATTAGTGACGACAACTGTCGCTATGAAGCAGTTGCACGTAACATCTTAAAACGATTCTACTTTTCTTAACATGATGTATTAGGCTATAGGCGTGCTGGTTTATACTGTACGCAAGCTAAAACATCGTGTTTGTGGGTTAACCTAATCGACATTTTCAACGAGGCATGATAATGATAACTGTGATCCCACAATCCAAGCTGTTGCAAACGTGAAACCAGCGTTTGTGGATGTGGCACACAATTCACGGAAGCGCTATTCCAACATTTCACAAATACATTGAAGCGATGATCCGATAGCAGCGCGGTAGTCAGTGTTCATTGTTGCAACACTATTGCTGTTGTCCGCTTGTTAAACACAATCAGCAAAAGCAGTGTTTGCAACAACGCAAGTTAAAAGCGCATTGTTTGTAATTGGATCAGAACTACCGCGGCATTATTGCACTATCATCGGATGCGTAATGCGCACATGTGAACCTTAGCTATTGTTATGGCGACTTGTTCTTATGGAATTTACTTCTGGCGGAGGGCGGTGTAGCAGTCACGCTAGCATGACCACTACATGTGAGCAAGGACGGCCAAAGCAAGGAGAAGGGAAAGACCAAGCAAGCGACACTTATAAGTGACTTCCATGCACATGGAAGTAGGAGCTTTCTTTGGCCGATTAGTCTGGCGCGGAATTAACATCTATGACGTCACAATCCATCCTTCCAGAGGTTCGAGGATCAATCCCACACTGAAGGTGTGTGAACACAACCGGGCCGCACACGCTTCAGTGGTAATTGGCTAGAGCCTAGTGCTGCTTTTGTTTAGGCTAGGTTGTAGATGACCGGCTAACTCACTGTAGGCTACTTGGTGAAAATGCAGATAAACTTTGCTTTCTGCATGACAATCTTAAACTGTTGATATGGAACTACTGAGAATAGACAAATCAGTTGAGGTATTTCATTTCATACCAATGCCAGTACTTCAGTTGCAGTAACTAATGGAACTAGTTTTTCTTTTTTAAGGACATGCAGTTATTTAATGTTACATTACATCAAAATTCCAAATTTGTTTCTTTAGGACTTGGATTGACTTTTCAAATTGAAAATCCACTGAGCTGCAGAACAGTCGGAAAGGTTGATTTGTGAAATATATACAAAAACAAAATTTCACAAGATTTATGTAATAAAGTAACTGTTAACAAACTACTATCAAAGACCAAAAAAGTTACTGCTGTTTTGGAAATATTTTCATTTTTGGTAATGGTTAACAGTGTTGTACTAATTTTAACCTCCTTAACTTGATGCTCCATATTGTACTTCCTTTTCATTGTTCAGCATCTTTCAACTTTCAAGCACTGTTTTTGCTTTTTCGGGTTTAAACACTGTAGGCAGTTCTCGTACATTCAGTGTTCTGTTCTCATTGCTTTGTTATTTTAACATTCTTTTTTTATTCATGGCACTGTGTTTATTCATTGTAAACAGTGGATACTATGCTAACAAGCTAAGCTAATCAAGTATTGAAAATGCTGCAATTTCATAAATTCTTGCTTATAAATCCTGATTTTAGGTTTTGAAAAAAGGTAACGCATAAAATACATCACATTTTGATAATGAAGCAGAAAACAATATTTCAATTTTTTGGAAATATCAGTATCAGCCTCAAAAAAGCCACATCGGTCGATCTCTAATTTTAATGCTTCATATGTTTTAAGTAGTGTCTATTTTACCGCCAAGATTCTGGCGGCAACAGATCAGCTGGAGCTACTGTGCCCCCAATCAAAAATTCGGTCTCATGGCATGACGCAATTCAAATAAAAAATCAGTTAGTCATGCAATTGGCATGCTGCGGTCAGGGCCGGCCCGGCAGGTGTGGGGCCCAATGCAAGACCTAGGTGCGGGGCCCCTCTGTGCAGTGGTTTTATAACGTCATCGTGTTCAGTCAACCGTGCTATACACCCATGTTAGAGCACAGATATAAAGCTTTACCACGAGAACTGAGCACGTTAGCTAACGTTCGATAATACAGGAAATTCATTTCTTGTTCTAACAAGATCGTCGTTTGTTAAACAATGAGATTTATAAGCTGTTTCTACTGAATTCTAAAGCGCAAGGGGTGTCTGGAAAAAATGAACAATCTACCTAAACACCGTGGCGTGGGGCCCCCAGAGGTGCGGGGCCCAATGCAGCTGCATCGGTAGCATCGGCTTAAGGCCAGCCCTGGCTGTGGTTATGCCTCACATCTGGTATGCCATTGCTTTTCAGTTCGACTCTCACCTTGTCGACTTTCCTTTTCTTTTTTTTACTTTTTACAAAACTTTCCAAACTTTACGCTTAGGTGTTAGGTTTAGGGTTAGCGTTTGGGTTAGTTTTAGGGTTAGCGTTAGGGTTAGCGTTAGGGTTAGCGTTAGGGTTAACGTTAGGGTTAGTGTTGGGGTTGGCGTTAGGGTTACTTTGTTTCTGCCAAGCCTGTTGCCACCGACATCTTCACCGCAAAATATTGTCTATTTTAAATAGACACTGCCATCAATTTAAGTTAAGTATATAACAAGTTGTGAGAGGAGTGTTTACAGTGAAGTAGAAAAAATGGTACTCACTTAGTTGATATTATGTGGAATATGCATGACTTTTGTTGATGCGGAGTCAAACAGGAGTCGGATTGCTTGCATCATGGTAGTGGCGGAGTCGGACTGGATGCGGATTCAAAATTTACCAAGCAGGATCGGACGCGGAGTCAAAAAAAGCAGAGTCCGCGCACCTCTGCCGGATAGTGATCATCTCTGCCGTGCTCACATCTGACCTCCACCCAAATGTGTAGTTCTCCTTACCTCGTCGGACGTCACGAGTCAGATGACAACAACCCAGCGCGATAGCATTGACGGGTGATCATGGTGAATCCAATACAGTTTACCGTATTTTGAAACATCAATCACAATGCAACAGAGTATTGAGTAACCTTACTGTCTGCTCAGCGCAGTAGTGTTTAGTCTGCATAAGTATATTGCAATCGATAGAGCATAGCATGCAAATAGCTCTGATGCGGTGTTGATGAATTGACCACCACTGACTGAGACTGACCTAATCCAGTGGCAGTAGACTACAGTTGTCAGCTCAGTAGGTCACCGTACCGTGTTACTCATTACTGCTGCAAAGCAAAGTTCAGTGAATAGCCTCGTAACTTACCAGCTTATTATGCTGTTGAATGTTTCAGGACTGCCTAGGCTATAACTTAGGATGCAGTACGAAAGTAAAATTTAGCTGGTGATATGTACAGTAACCCTTGTCTTATTAGACTGTGTGCACTGCGGTTATTAGTATTTTTACGGCCTCAAGAGTTTCATGTAAAGAGATATGTCGCAACACTGTTTTCTGAGAACCCTTTATATCATAGGCCATGTGGTAGTCAGCATAGCTCAAAAGGGAAGCAAAACAATACTGCACAAGGGGGGTGACCTGTGTGTGAAAGACAAATGTCTGTCAATAGCGGATCTTGGTGGCTAATATAAAAGTAAGTGGCTACGGAACCACCCATGGATCTTCCTGTATCAAAACTTGTTCGACCATACCACCTCGCATGACGTGGTTCGAGTAAAGCGGTTGCAATGTTTATTTTGCCGCCAAAATGCCGACGGCAACGGCTTGGCTAGAGCTATTGTGCCGCCAGTCTGAAGCTTGGCAGAAACGAAGTAAATACAAAAAATAAACCCTGATGCTAAGCCCTAACCCTAACCATAAACCCTAACCCAAACACTAATCCCTAAAAATAACTTTGCTGTAATAGCCTATGAGGCGAACGAAACGATGTTAACCTCCAGGATCTCATGGACATTGTCTTCCATTTAATTATTAGCTCAGCATACTTTGTAACGAAGTGTCATGTTGTGAACTCTTTGCACAAATTCCATCTCTGCTTTTTGTACTTGAAATTCTACTCTTTCAGTAATTACTCAATATTATAATGCCATAGGTGAAGATTAAAACAAAGACAGATTTAAATTAAAAACTGGTAGCTTTACAACGGTTTAAAGCTCCAGTTGTGTGACTGTAAAAAGAATGACAAAGCTCATACATTACAGAACTGTGTTTGCTTTATTCCTGTATCAATCTGCTGTTTTTCTAGTGCTTGTCATTGTCTGTTAATACTCCCCAGAGTAGATGAACTTCTTAACCTGCTACAATGTTTTTTTTTGCTGTGTAAATTTAACATACACTGACCTGGTTTTCGTTTTCTAAAAAGACATAATACCATGGTCTTTTTAGTGCAAATTTTCATTCCTGCATGATCACATGGAGCTCAAAATCAATCATGTGCATTCTGAAGGCCTGGTTTAGAAGATGCTATTGTTGTGATAGGAAATCCCGAGCGGCATGTGTGCAAAGCTTCGCACTGCGGCAGCAAGCAACAATAGAAATCAGGCGTCACAATCTCTCTTGCTATTGCTTGCTTGCGCCACGCATATATATTTTTGTTCTTCGCGCACATTCCGTTTGTGGTGAATCACACAATCAACGCAACACTACCGGAGAGGTTGCAACACTATGTATGTACCAAGTCAGCTGTAAAAATCATACGCTTGGTCCTGCAACGTTCAACAATGACACTCTTGTCGACCTCATTGATGCTGCTGATCTCATTTATATCGGAACAAGACTTTTCAGTCTGGCTGTGTCGGTCTAGCCATTTCGGTCACGAGACTTTACAGTCTTGTTTGTTTCGGTCTCAAGACATTTTGGTCAGATGACGAAATCTTGCAGAAATGTTACATGTTCATGTTTTGAAGCAGATGTACTTAAATCAATGAAAGGTTTTATTTGAAAGAATTCAAAACATGATCCAAGATACATCAGTTAATCAGCATCAACATATGATTTTCAATATCATCAGCAAGAAAATTAAATTATTATCGACATTTTGCAATTAAATACAAATACTTTAAACTCATAATTACAATTCAGATTTAATTGCAATCATGATTCCTCAAAAGGGAGTTGGTATAACACCAGCTAACGTGACATTTCACCTGTCTATTATAATCATTTCAATCTCTAAACTTTCTTGTCAGAGGGCCACATAACCTATTACACAACAGTTCGAGGGCCGGACAACTTACGTAATGTGATTGTTTTGGGACAAGTTATACTCTGCCAAAACAATACATTTTATGTAAATATGTTATTTTTTCATTATTGACAAAATGGCTATGCGGCTGGATGAAAAGGCTTCGCAGGCCGAATGAAAAAGCTTCGTGGGCCGGATTTAGCCTGTGGGCTGTAGCTTGGAGACCTTGATATAGATTATGAAGAAGAGTTGTCATAACACACACACTTGTTAAAGTCCAACACTTATGACTTAATTCTGCTGACAACCTGACATGCATCTAAACTTCTGCGCAGGAATGCTGTGACTTGACAGCCAATAATAATAATAGGTGTAGCAGTCAATGTTGTACTCCCAGAATTCTCCCCAAAGCTTTTCATGAGGAACCAATCATATGCTTTCTTGAGGGTGGAAAAACATGTGTAAAGATCTTTGGGATAATCCCAAGATTTCTCAAATTTGTTGGAGAGTGGAATTTAGTCTATAGTGCTACAGCTCATGGCTGTGGAGCTGGAGCACGAGCAATTTTGGATGGCTGGAGCCAAAGCCAAAAATCTTTAGATGGTGGAGCCAGAGCCTGAAATTTGGGTTCTGGTTCCACAGATACAGTTTGTGGGGCAAGCGAGTTATGTAAATATAACAGCGTTTTTTCTGATTTTTTGGACCAAATTGTTTTGGAGCTGGAGCCAAAAAAATTTAAATGCCTGAAGCTGGAGCCAAAAATTGGAATACTGGTTCCACAGCCCTGGCTACAGCCATGACGAAAACTGCACTGGGCATAATCCAGCTTTAGTTGAACTATTTCACAGTCTTTTATCAATGCATGTGGCACACATTTTTACATTCAAAACTCTATTTCAAGTTACTTGTTTGTTTGCTTTTTCAAGGTTTACAAAACAAACACAAATGTCATAGGTGCCAAGTGTAGGCAATACACACCTTCAATTCTGGCCGAGAGTGTAATACTCCCAATAATTTTTCATTTTTTTAATTGAGCAATTCTTTGTTGACAAGTACAAAGACATTAATTTGCTTGCTGTGCATGTATTTCACATTGCCCCCTACTACCTGTGAGCCAGAGCACACCTTTAGTGCACTTCATCCCATGAATGAATTATCTCCAATTGACCATGACTGAATGTAGGTCTATTGTCTGTTGCTTCTTGTGGTTTACTAAATATTCATTCCACTGTGATAGACAAACTTAATATTAAAAGATTGATGGATATTTGTGTTGATAGGGCTGCAGTTCGCATAAATACTGTAGCGTAAGGAAAATTCGACTGCAAGGAAAATTCGACCTGGCCCTTTGAACGCGCCACCTTCAACTACCTGAATACACTCTCGCTGTATACAACCTTTAGTTTATTCAAGCACACGCTGACAGCGCATACTTAAAGCGAGTTCAAACATAGGAGCCCAGCGTACGGTTTAAAGCTGTTGGCACTGGGCCAGGTTCGCCAAAAAATGAGAATGGCACAACAACTGAAACTTGAAGTAGCCGTTACAGAACGCAGAACATGTCAAATTAATTTACGTGCCATGAGACAGGTAATGAGCCCTTGAAGGGGATTTCGCGATGTTACAAATACTTTTAGGTAATTGTATGTTTTGAACTTTTCATTATTCCAGTTTATTCTGTTGTGACTGTGTTCTAACAGTTTTCAAAAAATTAAGAGTGATGAAACAACTGAGTTGCCTATAAAATTCATATTAGTGTGAGAGCTGTTTTGGAATATTTTGACTGATTGTTTTACTAATATAAGCAGGTCTTGATATAAAATTTTGCAAGATCAAGGGTTTCATATGCCTGTAGAAATTTCAAACTTGGCACCAATGACAGACATCTTTAGCTACACCCAAAAATTTCTTGAACTTGTACTGGAGTGTGAAAATTTGGTCTGCATTGATACATCCAGGATGAAAATTGCTTTGGTTATCCTTGAGCTTAGGCCCATTAACACTTTGATGTCCGGGTTAATTTAAGCGGTTCACAAAAAAACAACTGGATCGCACGTGGCTTTGTGCGAGAATATCTCCGCATGGGTTACGGACCGGTCGAAGTGTCAAAAGACGCGGCAAGTCTTGTAGTTTGCACTGGAAAAAAATTTTTTTGGTTGGGGGTTGCGTTTTTTTGAGTGACGTCATAAGTGGTAGACTTTTTGGCCACTTTGGCCCACTTCACCTGGCCCTAGGCGCCAACTGTTAGATGGTAGTATTTTGCTGAAGTTTTTATTAGAAACTAGGCTGCAATCCGAGTCTTTTGATACTTTGGATGACCTGCTGGGGTTTCGGGTTCAAAAGTTATGATCTAAGTTAATTAAAATTTTTGACTAATTAGTTAATTAGATAATTAATTAATGTGTTTATTTAAGATCATAACTTTTGAACCAGAAACCGTAGAAAGTCGATCAAAGGCTCAAAAGACTTGGACTCGAGCCTAGCTTCCAATGAAAACCTTAGCAAAATACTTTGGCCTAGCGGATGGGCCTTAGGCCAGGCAACATGAGCTAAAATGACCCAAAAACTACTTCACTTATGACGTCACTCAGAAAAAATCCGCAACCCGTAACCAAAAAATATTTTTTAGAGTGCAGACTAGAAGACTGTCCAATTTGTTTGAGCCCTTGAATAGCTCTCTAGTGCAATTGGCAGAGGAGCTAGACATTGCAGCTCTGACAACTGCTGGTTTTAGGCCAATTTCAAAGTACGAATACATCGTACCTGGCTCTCAAAGTGTTAAGGACTTGGCATGTACTTTTCCAGGGAAGCTAAGGAAACAAATGCAATGGTAAATGGTGTATTGCTTGCTTCCTGCCCTCCTTGTGTATATGGGGATGATCTTCCCAGTTTTTTCCAATACACCATGCCACTTTAACACATTCACTGCCAGTGTAAGATATACTTGTATTTTGAAATCCTGCGTGAGCTGCTATTTTCGTGTCCCTTTGCAACTACATAACTTGCCAGCTGATTGTGCTAAAAAGCTGTTCAAATCCTTAAAAGACGCGGTGAATCTTCTAGTTTGCATTAAAAAAAACTGGAAAGTTTTGGATTTCAGTTTTTTGTGGGTGACATCATAAGTGGGATAGGTTTAAGGCCATTTTGTCCCAGGTTGCTGGGCACTGGATGCTAACCACTAGAGGGAATTTTTTGACTAGGCTAAATCCAAGTCTTTTGGAGTCTTTGATTGGCTTTCTAGGATTTCTGGTTCTGAAGTTATGGCAAAATAACCAAAACTTGGGTACAAAATATTTTTGGTTAATTTTTCCCAAATTTAGTTTTTTTCGTCATAATTGAAATGAAAATCAATTCATCAACAAACAGGTTTTATTTTGCCATAACGTAAAGAAACCTCACCTCAGCGCATAATGCATTGTAGGTGATAGGATGGAGCAAGGGAATATGTTTAAAACATTGAGATAACACTCATGATTGATGAAACCCAAAGCAAAAAACTTAATGCACAAAAGCCAGGGAGGTCCATACATTACAATGCTTTTTCCTTAATCCAACACTGGTAATGAATGCAAAAGAATTTATCATACAAACAACACATTTTCGCAAAACTGACCTACAATTTTAATGCAGTGGTGCAACTAGCTAGGCAAAAGTGGTTCTGTCATGGAAGTGCAGCTTTTGATAATTCTTTTCAGAATAAAACCAGATTTTCTAGCTAGGCTATAGGTATCCCTAAGACCAAATCAATGGCCTAGTGCAATTACTTATTTTGATAGTGGTGTCGTCGAAAACAGAGATCAGTTAATGCATTGACATGCCAATATATGCATATGGACTGATATGACGATGTTGCCAATTTCACATCGGCAAAATTCTGCTGTGTATAGGCAATATTTGCTCGTAAAAACTGCTATGTTATTTTTCTACACAGAGTGTTCAGAAACCCAGTTGCTACTTCGTCTATGATTGATTAAATCCTCTGTCCTGTTCCATACAGGACGGAGTGTGCAGCCTTCTAACTACATCAAGTGTTGCATAATATTCAGACCACTGTGTAATCATCCTAATAAACGGCTCTATGATGTTACATTCGCTTGCAGGTTTTTTTGCGTGGTAAGCAAATGACTGTCTGCATGTTGTGAACAAATTGGAGTATGTGCTGTGGTGGTTGACTGTTTAAGTGACCCAGATTTACTTAGAAATCAATGTTGCATGATTCTTCATGGCTGTGAAGTAATATCTTTCGACAGTCGTTTGAGTAATGCAAAAATGTCGGTTATTGGTTATGCAAAATGAAAAACATTGGTATTAGCCCAAAAGAGCCTTATCGGTCAAGCTTTAGTCGTAATACTCAAGGAAAGATTTCAAGGTATCACTGGTCACAGCGCATTTATTATATCACAATCATTTTTTATTCCTGTAAATGTGGTACTGCAAATATGCGTAGTAGCTCATAGCATGTAATATCTTACAACACTGCCATACAGCAAGAAACTCCATACATGCATGCACTTGTAAAATTGATGCTGACAATCAGCTGCACAATTGTCTATGGAGCACTATCAATGGAGATTGTTAAGAATATACTTGCATAATCACTGCAGAGAACGCTTGAGTGAAATTGCTCTGATTTTGCATTGTGATGTAAAAATGAATTATGAGAAAGAAATGTAAAACTTCGTGTACAACAAACAATGTTGTCAACTGTTTATTTCGATACAGCTGTTTTTGAAATACAATGCTTGACTAGTATTTTTTTCAGACAATGTGGCAATTTTTTCTGATGCTAACTGTCACACCTTTCAGTATGAGAAATACATCATAAAAATACAGCTTCAATGGAAACGAACCCGCATTGCTTGGCATGACATCAAAATAGGTGTAAATCTTGTTCAGTCCTATGATAACCTAGCAAGCGTAAACAACAGATAAAACGTAGGCCTAAACAGCAAAACAAAACCAGTTTTGAGACTGTGTCTTCTTGCCATGAAGCAAAATATTACAAATTAGCTCCATGTGTGCCTGGCTGTGTACAACTGACAGCTTTGATAGTGTCTAGCACTGGCTGAGTTGGCAGACTTGAAAACATGTGCATTCAACATGCAGATCAATGTAGATTGTTTCAGATTATTGTGCAGGTGCGTTTTCAGCAAGGCAACAATATGGTTGTTTCATAATAATTGTATACAATGTTAGAAGGAAATGCTATTGCCTGTTCCAAACCCCTGCATTAGAGACCTACAGTGGCAGCGTCTGGTATTTGATCGGCATTACTGTTGAGTACCTATGGCTCAAGGGGGCCTGTCATGAAAGTGAAGCGATGTGCCGCTCATGTAGAGCAATATCAAATTTTCCAAATGTCCATATATTAACTGTGATCGCAACTTGGTGGCAGTTAATTCTCCACTGGAAAAATATCTTTTCGAATAGCCTGACGTGGCAAGCTATGCAAATATTTTTGAGTTTTCATCTCTTCAGGCACTTCGTCCAGCTCAGTGGTTCCCAGATGTCACTCACAAAAAAACCCAAACCCCAAAATTTTTTTAGCATTGCAGACTCGAAGGCTTGCTGAGTCTTTTGAAGATTTGAACAGCTCTTTAACCCTATCAGCTGAGGAGCTATGCGGTTGGTAAGTCAACTGAAATATCCTTGTTTTTTCCCTGATTCCAAGTATGATATATTCATACACCGCAGCCAATGTGTTAAAGGGACAATTGAGCTTGCATCTTCGATATGATCAGATCAAGGTAAGGTTTGATAAGAGACAAGCTCACATACAATATAGCATTCAGAGTGTCAGTTTTTAGACTGTTTCAAGCCTTCTATTTTATTGCAGTTACATTTGAGAAGTCGGACCCACACAGGTATGTGGTGGTAAAAGGCAAGATAAATTTGATGGCACACTCTGACAATGAAGGGTATTCTTTGCTGGTATGAACCCAGAATGAAGTAAGATCTGCTTCTTGATATCGAAGCTTGAGACTGTTATCTTCAGAAAGCTCAATGAGTTTATGCTCAAGTTCTGTGGACAGAACCACTTCCTTCCTCTGCTGCAGAATTGACAGCAAAAGGATTCAAAATCCAAAGTTTTCCAGGATGTGGATCTTCTGGAAAGTAGCAATCAAACTTATGCAACAATTAAGACTGGTTCTTTCTTTACTGAGACATTAGGTCATTTTTTTGCTGAGACATTTTGGTCGCTGCAGTGGCGCATCTAGCCTGGCACAAGCTGGTCTGTCATGGAGGAGAAGCTTTTTGTAATACCTATCAGAACAAAAAACAGATTTTCTGCAGGTTTCCTAAACCCAATCAAACTTGGCTAGTATCTTAGTGCAACTAGCTATTTGGAGTAGCACCGATAAGGCTTGACCAATAAGACTTTCTTGGGCTGATACAAATGTTTTTCATTGCTGATGACCAATGCTGATATTTTTGCATTATGCAAACCACAGTTGGGTTCAGTGGAAACAAACCTGTGTTACTTGGTTTGACACTGAAGTAGGCCTAACTTATTTAATCCTGGTTTGACACTGAAGTAGGCCTAACTTATTTAATCCTATCATAACCTGAAAGGTGTTAACAACAGATAAAATTTAGGCTCAAACTGCAAAACCAAACCATTAGGATAAGGGTCTGAGTCCTCTTGCCATGAAGCGAAATATTGCAAAATAGCTTTGCATGTGTCTAGCAGTATACGAGCTTCTGACAGCGTTGCTTGCATTGGGACTGACAACATACGAGATTCTGAAACATGTGCATTTGACGCAATATCAATTTAGATCAGTTTTTTTTAAGGAAAATGTTAGGTGCTTGGTATGGACGTGAAAAATTTTCAACTAAATTTCATATATATTTCCCTTAATAATTTTCTCTGATTCTAGGAACCTAAACTGGGTCCCTAAAACACCTTTAAAAAACCTGATTTGGATTGCAAGTGCTATTTAGACAAAGCAGGGTCATGGTTGCTTTGTAATAATGCTATGCAATGTTAGAAGGGAAATGTCCTTGCCTGTTCCAAACCATCCACATTAGAGAACCCCAGTGGCAGCCAGTGTTCCCTCTATTAAAATTTTACACTAAGCAAATGTTTTTTTTGAGCATGCAATTGTGCAACCACTGTAAATGCACAACCAGTCAAATGTTCAAGCGTTGCAAGGGGCAATATGATATATATACGATATTAAATTTAGAAAAGAATGTTGCAAGTGCACGGGAATGAGATTTCACTGTGCAAATGGTCTGGTGGTACTGTGTATTTGTGCACCTTATTGGGAACACTGGTATCAGCATTTGATATTTGATCGGTGTTAGTGAATACCTATGGTACAAAGGGGCCTGTCGTGACAGCCAAACAGACACCATGGATGCGCCCCTGGGCCATTGAAACGTTTTGGTCAGTTGTCTCACAATTGTATCAAAACTCACCATAGCAGTGTTCATTAGCCTACATTTTCATTCAGGCCAAAAAAAAACAGGAGTAAGATGCTGAACTATTGGTTCAGAAATGCCCACATGAGTAGATTCAAGTTTTTTGCTGAGCAGTGGAAACATATTGAGTTGTTTATCCTTCATCCTTTTTTTCCAGAGACATCTCTTTCTTAAACCCCTCAACTTTATCAGCAAAAAAATGAGCTGTTCCTACCTTGCATTGCCATGTTGAGTTGATTCAACTAGTCAAACACATCTGAAAGGCAGGCCAGTTAGCCCAAAAGAAGTTACTAATGTAATGTTCAGCAAGAGGTGAACACTGATCCTGAAGAAACATGTAAACTTGACGTCTTAATTCATCAAAGAGGTTAAGAACACATCCTTTTGAGAGCCACCAAACCTCACAGTGGTTCAAGAGCTGCAAGTGAACTGAATTAAGCCTGTCACACATCAGCAAAACATCTTGAATGCAGTGCATTTTTCTTGGTATAATTCACAGTCTTTACAGCTACAGATATGCCTTCATGCATTTCTGGTGACATCGGCCCTTGCAGCGAGGTTTGCTCTGTGCAAAAAGCAGTGACTCCATTTTGCTTGTCTTGCACCCTCCAGAATTTGTTTAACAACACCATGATGGATCCCAGTCATTTGATGCAGCTCTACCTCCATCTGTGCAAACACCTACACTGTTTGCCCAATCGATGCTTTTATTAGCAAAGTGGGTGTCAAGGCAACGAATTATCTCAGCAGCAGTTGTTCTTGTGGGAACTTTTTGGCAAAAAAGTAAGTTGACATAAACCTTGCTGTCAGCACAGTACCTTTCAAATACAAGCAATAAAGCTACATTGGTAAAGTCAGTAGATTCATCCAATTGTATGGAATAATACGGACTGAATTTTGATTCTTTCCAACAGCTGACATTCGATATCATCACGTATTTCAATTCTTCTTGTAGTCGTGTTATTGGACAGTGATACTAATTCAAGTTTTGAAGCAGCTGCTTCTCCAATAACTTCCTGGGACATATTGATAGCACTGGGAAGAATAAGTTCCTCTGCAATTGTGAATGCTTTCTTGCTACAAGCAACACAACCAGCCACCGTATAGCTAGCGTTTAATGCTGACTTTGATTGAGTAGTATATAAAGTCATGACTTGCTGCTGTGCGTGCAGACCATCTCTCTTCCTTGCAAAATATTGTTTTGACTTCATTGCACTTCATGGGTGGTGAGCATTCTGGTGTCTCTCAAGTTTTAATGGTTTGAATGACTCATTCAACAATATTTTTGCACACTCAACACATTGTGCTTTTTGCTGAATGTCATTTCCTGCCTTTATGAATCCATATTTGATGTAATCAGGATCATACTTTCACACAACTTTCTGAGATTTTCTTTCTTTTTATTTTCTTCCATCACATGTTTTAACAAAACTATCCATTTTGTGGCTAACAAGAAACAAACAAAATTTAAATATATCAACTCTTGACCTAGGCTAGCCCAACCCCTACTTTCTGATTCCTAGCTTTAGAAAGCATGTGCAGTGGAAAGATGTTATTGTAAGCCTTTGACAAATGTAACACAAGCTAGTTTAAGCAAAATACAGGCTGACAGAGAGTCAGCTAACATTCTTTGTGTCATGAGAGCACAACTGCACAATGCGTAATTGTTAGCACAACAGTGGGTAGATTCATGGTTTCTGTTTAGTCAATGAAAATCTATAGAATATTGGTTAATTTTTAAATATATTTTGGTTAATTACCAGAAATTGTAATATTTGTAAATGGTTCACGGTCCTCTTTGAGCTCCACTGGGAAGCATTGGTCTTGTTGACACATTAGCAAACCAATTTTAACTGATTTTAAAACATGCAGGAAACAATGCATTCAACAACTGACAAATGCATGTGGTTGGTCAAGTAAGTGCAGAATTACTGCACATGTTGGCGTCTCAAAAAAAGCTCGTGGTGGACTGAAGAATGTCTGTGCATGCACAATAGTTCCCATGTGAGTGGACTGAAAAATTGTCTGTGTGTGTGCAATAGTGCGGAGTTGCCACGTGGTGCAAGAGAAAAACACACATGAGTGGTCTTAACTCTTTGGCGTCCGGCTGCTTTCGGGGATTTTCGGAAAAAAAACGCCTAAACGCACATTGCTTTGTGCTGGAATTTCTCTGGTCCAGTATGCTCTACACACCTGGTAAAAGTCTCAAAAGACGCAGCAAGTATTCTAGTCTGCACTCGAAAAAAATTGTTTTGCTTGGGGGTTATGGGTTTTTTGTGAGTGACGTCATAAGTGGTAGACTTTTAGGCCACCTTGGCCCACTTTGCCTGGCTCTGGGCGCCAACCGTTAAGCGGTAGTATTTCGCTGAAGTTTTTACTGGAAACTAGGCTACAATCCGATTCTTTTGATACTTTGGATGACCTGCTGGGGTTTCGGGTTCAAAAGTTGTGATGTAAGTTAGTAAAAATATTATGTAATTTGATAATCAATTAATTTGTTTATTTTAGATAATAACTTTTGAACCAGAAACCTTAGAAAGTCGATCAAAGGCTCAAAAGACTCGGACTCAAGCCTAGTTTCCAATGAAAACTTCAGCGAAACACTTTGGCCTAGCGGTTGGGCTCTAGGCTAGGCAACATGAGCCAAAATGACCCCAAACTACTTCACTTATGACGTCAGTCACAAAAAATCCGCACTCCCCAACCGAAAAGTTTTTTCGAGTGCAATCTACTAGACTGGCCGATCCGTTTGAGTCCTTGAACAGCTCTCTAGCGCAATCGGCAGAGGAGCTAGGGCGTTGGTAAGGCAACTGAAAACTGTTTTTTAGGCCGAAATTGAAGTACGAATATATCGTACACCGGTTCTGAAAGTGTTAAAAAATGTCTGTTGGTACGCATTAACTTTCAGTGTGCTGGCTGAAAATGTACCGGTGATGTTGTGGAAGATCTAAAGTCTAAACCAAATCCGATTACCCGGTTAAAATTAGCATTTTGGATTCGAATTATGTAGGATCTGAGTCCTGGATTTGGTATTCATAAAAAAGAAAAGTGAAGGCATTTTGGAATACTCATCCAGTATTCCTAAATGCCTTCACCTTTCTTTGCCTTGTTTCCTGGATTCAGTATTCTTAAATGTCCATCTAGCTACACCCTTGTCTTTGCCTTGTTTCTTTTCCTCTCATGCATGTTATGGCCTTGTCAAAAGTTTGCTTTCCTCTTGATGAGTGATCCTCTCATGGGCAAATAAGCAATGCCATTATGGTTTGGTTCCCACAGCATGAATTGTTGCTAGAGCGAACAGACATACAGCCAGCGTGGGATGCTTTTACTTGCAGAGGCTCTCAATTCTTTGCTTAATACCTGTGACCCATGTAAAAAGGTCATCTCTTTGCAGCACAAGACAGCCACCACCACTGTTGCTTGGTCAGAAGCCTTTCCCTTTGCCAATGTCAGGAATCTGCTTAGCCCTGATTAGCTCCATATTGCAGTGGCTATCGAGACCGGCATCACAATCTATCAAAACACAGAATGTTGATATTTGATGACCTGGGACTCCATGGACTGCCTTGCCTTAGAAATACAGGCTGCTTTGTTAAACTTCCAGCAATAAACTCTTATCAAAAGTTCATAAACTTAGAACCTGCTAGACCAGTGGTTTTCAACCTGGGGGTTGCAAAGGTGATTTTTGGAGGGTTTGCAAATAGGTGTACACAGCTGTATTACATCTGCTTTATTCAAGTTTTAGATGGAGTCACTGGGTTATAGTGAGTTGCAGTACAAAAAAAGGTTGAAAATCACTGTGCTGGACTGATGGTAGATAGTAAGAAACTGACAGTTTGTCCCTGGTCCTATAATTCAAAGGCAGTAGCCTGAAATGGGACATGATAGTCATGGACACCTTTGTTCTGTGCCACTACCTGAACAGCGCTCTACAGGCAGGCCTTGCAACAGCAGACACTGAAACTGCAAAATGCAAAAAATTATCTTAAACGCCTACCTGTTGCAACCAGTAGCAATTGACACAACTGGTGTGAGTGTCTGTGGAAAGTTCACTGCCTCTTTTTGAACAATGTTGTAAAAATCTTGTTGACATGCATGGTGACCCTATATGACAATGCTCTTGATCCTAAATACTTTTTTCACAGCTATGGTATACAGTTGTGCATATGAATTTGTGTTTGCCTTATGTGCTCACTCAACTTTTTGGTGCTTTTCATTGCCCAACGTCTGTTACAGTGAAAAAAGCACCGCGTGCATTGAAATGATTTTAACACAGTGATTCATTTTGATATTGTATGTAAATGTACACATCGCAATCTGTAATGTATGGTTGTTTCAGGAATGTTTCCTTTAGTAATTATGTGTCCTATAACTTACAAAATATATTTGTCTGTTACTTAATATTTTTATTGCTATTGTGTTTTCTTGTTTTAGTTTTTATCATGAGTTCAGTCTGCATGTGACTAAAATGTTAGCTCACTGATACATATTAAGCACCCTGTATATTATATGTCACTGATTATCTCACTAATTCCAGACACCATCTATATATATTATGAAATATAAAAAGGAGATTTACTAGCTAGAGAACTAAAATGTAATGTAAGGCCAAGAATACAAACGTTTTAGTTCACCATAAGAGTTTCTTGTTATAAACATGTTGTTCTGTGAAGCTATCCTTAAAAACTTGACCTGTCCAGTTCTTGTTCTCAGGATTTATGAATCATTAAGATATTAGAGTGGTGTAACCTAGAAAAAAGTGTAGTCAATGTGCTAAAGCTTTGGTTAGTAAAAGAGGTATCTTATTTTGACTATGAAACAGAGCAAATGTTTTGCAAGTTACAACTTTCATAAACTTTCTGTTTTCCTTTAAGAATGTGCTAGAAGTTTACTGTGATTTATTGTCAACTACCAACCATGTTTCGCAGCAAAAGTCAGTTTGAAAAAGTTTTTGGTAAGTTGGTTTGAAGTACATTTCTTTACTTTTTCATTGTGCATGGTGCAGCTCTACATTTTTCAGTTAACAATCTTGGCAGAGTAGATGCAGCTGTATGTAGAAAAATCTTCTAGGGTTGTTATCAGTGCACAGCATTTTATTATTGATTTAAGACAGTGGTTCCCAACCGGGGTGCCACCCGACACCCCCTACTGGCACCCCTAGGGTGGTGTCATTTACAATATGCAGGGGTGCTGCAAGTTAATACACTTTTTTAATATGTCATTAAAAATACATTTTCAAACTGTCATCAAACCTCAAAGCAAATTGCTGTGGGTTTGCCACTGGGTGCCACAAATTATAATTCTCTTCTGTAGGGCACCACAAGCCTAAAAAGGTTGGGAACCACTGATTTAAGAAAATGTTGACATAGTTTTTAAGTTGTGTATGTAGGTGCCACTCAACCAACTCGCATGTGTGTTTGTTGCCAACATAAATTCCAGTAAATGCATCACATGGTGCCCACATAGTACCACAAATTTTTAGTGAAAAAATACACAGTTGTGACTGCTAGCTAGTTCAGCACATTGGAGTGACTTATTTTTGTGTTGTAAAGATCTATTTCACACTTCAACAATGCAACTACTTTGTACCTGTAAGCACATGTATCAGTGATTAAGTGAGCCAGCAAAACTGATTGTATTATGACTTACAGCATCTATCATTTCATCAAGTCTTCATATTTCAAATCAGCTTTTAGGCAAGGTTGTCACTGGTACCAGTTTCGAAGATCTGGTTGTGGTATGACATGGCCAAGATTTGAAACACCAACCTTCCATATTAAAAGCAGATATTCAAACCATGCATTCATCATGCCAATCATAATTAACATGCAAACCAAAAGTGAAAGCAACATCAGATGTCTTCAATTTGTTATTTTGCATGGCCTGTTCTGGAAACATTTAAATGTAGCCATAATGCACTAGTTGCAATAGATAACCTTTTTCTAAGAGAGAAGAATCTACTGAACTTATTTTACTTTAAAACAGGGGTTCTTAACCTGGAGTCCATTAAGCCCTTACGGGTCCATGAATGTGTTTCAGGAAGTCCATAAATCAAAATCCAATCAAAAAAATCTGTTAGTTTTTATTCACCCATTTGGGCCATTATTCAGCTTATCGCACCGCAACTGTAGTCTTTCGTGTTTGTGTTGCAAGTCTACCCATTGTTGTTTATTTGAATTTGGTGATGGCAATTGACGCTCAGAAGCAATCAAATCTAATTTCTAACTGATTAAAAAGCTTTGCCAAGGCAAATTGGTCTACAGTGACAAAAAGTTTGAAAACTACTGCATGAAAGCATCTTCTAACAACTGTTTTGTTTTTGTAGAAAAAGCAACAAGCAACTTGCTTTTAGAGCCAGATCTCGACAGTAATTTGCAGTTATGTGATATGATCAGAGGCGGAGACATAAAAGCCAGAGAAGCAGTCAGCATCATAAAAACCAAGATTCTTGAAGAAAAAAATCCCAACGTTTTGTTTTTTTCTGTAGCTGTAAGTTATTCATGATTGTTCATCCAGTTGGTGTTGTTTTAGTTCTGTTGTATGCAGCATATCCTGTGCAATGTTTCTGAAAGGTGCTGGACATTGTTATGAAGAACTGTGGAGAGGATGTTCATACAGAAGTCATAACTGAATCGTTCATGGAACAAATTAAAGAAATTGTTAAGGTTGGCCTTGTGACACCTTCAAGTTTGCAAAATCTAAGTTCTTAATATATGTGAGTTGTTTTGTTAAAGCTTTATTACAACTTTCTTATTAACTTCACTCATTTTTTGCAGTCAGCCAACAGTGAGCAAGTCAAGAACAAGCTTTTGGAAATGGTTCAGGAATGGGGTTTATGTTTTAAAGAGAAAACCAATCTAAAACTTGCTTCCAATTTGTATAACATTATGAAAGCTGAAGGTATGTTCAGTGTCGTAATCTCTGAGATGCCATTACCCTTGATCAAGAAAATAATGTTGGAGATTTGTTGCAAATGCACAAAGAAATTACGTAATAACTTAATCCAACGTTCGGTTTGATTTAATTCTGTTAAATTGATGTGCTGCACAATGGTAGCAATAAGATTGTAACAAAAGTGTTGTTAATATGTGGCCCCTGTTACATGTTTGCTAATCAGTGACTTAAATTGTCAGTAATGTTTATGAACAGGCTACAAGTTTCCTGCACCACCCAGCAACATCTCGGATATGTTTAAAGCGGAGAAGGTACTTTTGCTGATTTTTGTCAAAATTTAGTTAATCTTTGTAAATAGATTTCCTAACTTCTAAGGAAAACACTGTGTGCGTGGTGTAATTATGCAGCACTACATTGTCGCTCCAATGGTGCGTTGGTCAAGATGGCTACTTTGCTCAACAGTTGCAATTGAGTTTCTTAGAAAAGTTTTGCTTGGAAGCTCCACTGTCGGACCATTTCACTGTCACTTTGTGATGCCCACTCAGTAGCTGCTCGCAGCACAAACCCATCCACCTCTCCTGTCGTGCCGGACAAACCCTGTTCAAAATAACTTTCAGAATATTTGAATTCTACGTTGGATGGTGAAATTAATGTGAAGGTCCTCATTAGTGTGGATCAGGGGAGCTTACATTTTTACAGTATGCAAGCTACTTATAAAATGAATACAAAACTGCAAAATATATATTTAATGGTAAATATATTGAGAAGGCATTTTACAACCTGTGTTGATGCACCTTGCATACCCACATGAGCCCATATTGCACAAACTTAACTATGTACATTTTTTGTCATTACCTGACTTTACTCTGTTGTCTTGCACTGAATGGAATCAGCCATGCAGGTTGTTGATGCCATGCGATCTACCCACAGTACCTTTGAGATCGACTGGTAGATCGCGATCGGCGTACTGAACAACCCCTGGCGTGAATCAACTGTGATCAGTTTTTTTGAGAAAATCAGGAAAAGGGAGCTTCCTATGTTCTCTCCAACTCGTTATCAAACAAATTCCAGTGCTGTGGCCATAAGACTTAGTGTTGAAAGTGTGAAGGGTGCGCCTTGCCGCATAATTATCTAAAGTCTCACCCTTTCTTATTTGAACAACCTGGTCTGCGCCACAACAGGCAAATGGACGATACTTGACGCGAAATTTTTGAAGAGCAACTGAAAATCAAAGGTTATTGAAAATCTTATGCCTGGTTCTAATTGAAAAAGTGCTTACACATTTTAGACAATTATGTTGATCAGATGTGGTGTGTGCTGCAGGTGATTATAAACTGTGTCAAAATCGGATTCGAATCGTCTCGAAAATTTTCAATTTGATACGGAAAACACTTTAGGAGTAAAAATCTGTGGTTTTCAAATAAAAAAGCTTCACTGTCGCTCTTCGCTAACACTTTGTTAAGGAAAGTATAAAGCGAGTCCAGCTTTTCGACTTCAGGTAAATATTTTGGAAAACAAGACCCTTCAGAAACGGGAATGACCAAATCAATTGACTACGAAACATAATCGCCAACATTTGCCAACAAGTAACAGTGTCATCATTGGTACAACTGTATTAAACTTAAAAGCGACACAGAGACTTGTCTGTGGAAAAAAATGTTGCGCTGCCATTAAAGCAAAAACATTGAAGACTTTGATGCTAGTGGCGTTAACGGATGCAATTTGCGAAGATCGTACCGGAGAAGAAACAGGACAGGGTGTGAGATGATTTTAACTACATTTTCGTGAAATCAATGATCCGAGTAGCTCTTGTTCACGTGTTGCTTGTGCCATGTCAGTGTGCATTCAACAGTCTTCTGCAATTGTCGTACACCTACATGCTTTTGCTGCGTGCATGCCCAAGTTTACGGTAGTGTTAAATTGTGTGTTGTGTTTCAGTGAGCAAAATATTGCTCAGTAAACGATACATTGCAGTAAACGACAGCTGACTTTTTACCAAGTGCGGTCGCTCTATTGGTCAATAATCACCAGCAATACCGAGCACCTGGGGCTGTTACGTATGCTGGAGTCATTGGGCGTCCACAGCTCATCAGAACGCTGATTAATTAGGCACTGCGAAAGTATTATGATTCATGACTTTTTTTATAAACGTAAACTGCTATTCAAATTGTTTGTTTTTGTTTGAAAAAAAGGCATGGATTATTACAAAGCATTTCTATGGTAGGTTTCCGTTTTGCACAGAAGCATCTCACCGCTCTGTTTGTAAAGCGTCATTGTCGTATCTGATGTAACGTGAAAACCTTGACCTAATGACGAAAGTTTTGCTACAAGTTAAAATTTTAAAGGGAAATTTGTTCCGAGAAGACGTCGTGGCGCAACAGTCCCACTTGCCTGCAAGAGAAATTATAACGTAGGCAATCTGAGCCAACTGCGTTACCGTAGTCGTTGGCAGTTATCGACGCGTATTTATTGATTGCTGCCTCCCACCACCTTTTCATCTCGGACCAGCTAGGACGGCTACAACGTCATATCCTGGCATTTTGGTTGGGCAGGTTGTAAGAGCTAGCAACGCCCTGCTGTAGTTCAACACAAGCTTCACGTCATTAAGTCTGCCTGTCCACGTGTTTTGCTCAGGCACCCACTTGGAGTGACGGAGACGAGTGTTTCAAGTGCAAGACGGAGTTCGGTTTTATTCAGAGAAAGGTGAGAGCAGAAAAGTCTTAACCCCACACTGTACGTTTTCTTAATTAAGCTGTGCTCCATGTAAGAATCAAACCTGCTTTGCATGCCAGCATCACTGTCGAGCGTGCGGTGGCCTCTTCTGTGGCAAGTGCACGTCCAAGCAAACCACCATTCCTAAGTTTGGGATTGAAAAAGAAGTCCGTGTTTGTGACGACTGCTATGACAAGCTCAGCAAGTAAGTTCATTGATGGGAGTCTTGTGGCATTAGTTGAGCAAACAATTAAGACAGAAATGAAGTTGTTCTTCGAAGAACATCGCGCATAATTTTGTGTTGATTTCTTTGACATTCCGTGGGGTAATGCACCGCTTCCCAACTGTTTGGCCGCGAAGCATTCCAGAATGTTAGTATTTTCCAGTATTTCGTATCTTGAATGCAACGCTGGGTGTGAACTTGTCTCCCATCAAGCCTCGACTTGATCTTATCATGTCTAATAACCAACCTCAAGTTTAACATTAACAGTAAATTGTATGTGTTGCAAACATGTTGTTTGTTTCTCGTATTTCAATTTTTTCGATATTGTTTTACCGCGATGTCTCACAGTGCGCCCCACAAAAATTTGTCAGTAAAAGTGGGTCGCAAGCTGTAAAATGTTGGGAAGCACTGGCTTTCATGGCTTGATGTAGAAGCGCTGGGACACTTCTTTTTGCTATCCCTCTTTGTCCTTATCCAGTGCATTAATATAACAGTGCCAGGCCATACGCGTTCATACACAACAGCAGCAAAATAACAGGACTGACCAATTCATTGGGTTTGTGGATGCGCCACACACACAGCTGTTGCTGGCTGTAACGTTAATTGAGTTGTTGGGTTTCTAACTTCAAACAAACACCTTTCAGGAAAGCAAAGAACGATTCTGACCTACCCATCGAATACTTGAACAGCGAACTTGCGAAGCAAAGCCAGGTGAGTGAAACGTCACGTGCTTCACGGAGCGGTCGTCGTTGAGGTCCCGTTTGCTTCATTTTGCGGCAAAGCATCTTCAAATTTTCAAACCACTCTGTCCGATCACGCAGGTCATCAGTTATTTGTGAAGCGTGTACTCCATGCCTTTGACTCACAAACCAGTCGTGATTGATGTGACAACTGATATGAAAAAGCTTCTACCCAGCCTCCAGTACAAAGCTGGTCAGGAGCAAGCTCCTTTTGTGAGTGGGGTAACTGTAGCGCCGCTACATTTCCATACAAGGAGCTCGCTCCTTGTTTTACCTTCAAACGCTCCTCGTTCCGTTCTTCAATCGTTGTGAACCAGGTGCCCAGTACACGACCCACTTCTGTGTCTCACCAGCCCATGATCAGTGACCGCTGTGCACCACATCGCAAAATGTGACGCAAAATGTGAATGTGATCGGCATGTGCCTTGGACGCTTGCAGAACTGTTTGTAACCTCGCAACATTTGCGTATGTTTTCGTCCGTTGTTGCGTCACTGAGGCGATAGGACGACGACTGACCGCGTGGCGAGGACTCTGATCCCTCTTCGCGTTTGGTGGACACTTGCAATGCGCTTTGCATTCGCACATTCAGCATTTACCGCAGCATACAGTTGCTGTCAGTTGTAGTCAGTCTCTTAAGTTTTTACACCACGTCTGGTTTTCAAGACATTGCTTTTTTCGAACTGAATAGTTAAAAGGGCAGTGGGTCCGCGAAGAGAAAATCAATTTTCTCAGGGTCTGTAAGCAGGGAACCGCAGGTGTAAGAATTTACTCATCATCTGTCAGTAACTGTCTGTTATGGTTACGACTTCGTATGGCTGCTAAACAACAACATAGAACAGCGTTTTCTAGTTGAGCTCGCTGCAACAGCAGCATTTCTTAAAAAAAACTGATTCCCGGTGTCAAGAGCAATTTCCGACCTATTATTGTTTATCAGCTGTTTTGCTTCTCATAGTAAAGGAATAAACTTTGGCAATTACCCTTTTTGATACGTGTTGTGCAAATTAAAACTTTTTGGTTAAACGACAGACACCCACAACAAGCTACAGTACGGGAATAAGTAAAACCAGTGAAAAATATGGGACTTAGTCTTGGACCTCAATTATTTTTCTTTTTTTAACCCTAACCTAAACCGTAAGTCGACACACTTACCTAAACACTAAATCCTAATTGATATTCATTTGATATGAAGAATGTTGCTCTGTGCATGCGCATATGACATGAAGTCAGAAATTCCGCTTGACAGCGGCCTCCCGTTTGCTCGACAAACGCGTTGTCAACAAGTAACCCGTTGGATCTTAATGAACAGTAAAAAATATTCTCCTGAAGCAAGTTGCGCGTATCCGCCAGTATGAGCGCGAGCTTGCAGTTGGTTGATGCTGATACATATCTGAAGGGGGGGGGGTACAGTGGGCAATGAAAGCTTCCCATAGAGGTTTTGATTTTAAAACGAATTCGAGCGACAGTTTTCCTATTAAGAATAATCGCGCCCGCGCATTAGAACTGCAGGGAAAACAAGAATATATTTACAGTGTAGTTTGCCGGATGTTTTACATTCGCACCACACGAAAGCGATGTTGGTCACAGGAACCTCCTAAAAGAGACGAAGCTGCTCTGAAAGAGGAGGAAGAGCTGCAACTTGCTCTCGCGCTCTCTCTGGATGAGCAGGAGAACAAAAACCGCATCCGTCGCGAGCAGATCGAGGACAGCGTTTACGGTTCATTGAACAAACCCGGTCCTGTCCAATCAGCTTCTCCGACAAAAACGCCCGCAGCCGACTTTGTGGTGAGGTTTAAGACCGAGTGCTTTGGATCTTGGGGCGTTGATATTTCGCGCAGAAGGTGTCTGCCTGATTTTTACAGAGTTTTTTGCTCTGCAGAAAAATGCTATGCCTGATATGAGGTAAATTCGAAGCTTGTTTGCCACGGGTAAAAGGTCTCAAAGTCAATTTGGACTTTTATGGATTGCAAATATTGACGCCTGGCCACTCTTCTGTGCGACCAAAGCCACCACGTCACTGGTTGGGAGCAGGGTTGTAGAGTAGGAGGTAAAATATCCGACTCCGATCTTTCCAAAATTTCCGATCCCGACTTTCCAGAATTCCCGACTCCAGTCTTCCCAACATTTCCGACTCCTTAACATTAAAGGAACGAAATTTGGCTGTTAAAATAAATGGAAATCATGGTGCACAGCAAGAAACCTCTGTTTCAACAAAAGTTTCAAAATAAATTGTACCATTTCAACAGGAATTCCCAATTTAAGAATGTGATGTAAAAAATGATCCAAATGGATATCCGGAGTCGGACAAAAAATCCGACTCCAACTCCACCCAAAAACCTCCGACACGGCAACCCTGACTTAGAGTTCCAATTATTGTTGGTCTCAGTAATGGTGTGCTTGAACCCTTGATGAAAAGACGCATCTGTGTAAGTTCGCTTCACTTTTATGCTTTTTCTTCAAGCAGTTAAATGTTATCTTTGTTATCTCAGGACGCAGAAGAAGACCCAGACCTGGCCCGCTACTTGAACAGGTCTTACTGGGACAAAAAGAAGGACGAGCAGGAAAAACAATCTGCACAGGTTAGTGTCGCTTCCAGGCACAGTTAACCAGTGTCCCCTCCACGATTTGCAAGTGGGCTGGTTTCCAAAAAATGCCGTCAAGATCAAAAGAAACTTACTCCTATAAATTTTCTTAAAATGTGTTCATTTTCACAGAACGTACATTTCCTAAAACGTTTATGGCGGACGACGATAAACAATCCTTTACTTTTTCCGTCACGAAAATAAAATTTGAAGACACGAATGTTTACTTGCGTCTGGACGCCGCGTCATGCGGCTCCGTTTCTGGACAGACATAAGTCGTGAAAATGTTCCCGAAACTTACTTGCGTGAACCTTGCAACCGATAACTTCCAAAATGCATCTGAACGCCATTGCAAACTTATTTGTTTCGGTAATCCGGAGCCACAGAACACAACAGTTAATACTGTGCCGTTGCTGGACGTGCGATGCGACATCCAGTTGCACACCCCGGAAATGCCCAATCTTCTTTTCAGCGCACAACAAACAACCAAAACGCTTCGCTGCGGCAACAACCGCCACAACAGAATAAAACTCGCTTAAGCTTCACCACAACCAAGCCCACGAGTGTGGACGCAACACGTGTGCCTGTGGTCATTGCGAAAATGGGTTTAAAGTATCAGTGTCATATTAGTTTCACAGTCCTCCCTCACAAAAGTGCAGCATAAGACAAACTTGATAAAAATCTGACCTCTTTCTAAGTCGCAAAGGTTATCGCCTTTGTTTACGTAACACATTACGGTTATTTACGTAGCACATTGCGGTTGTTTACGTAACACATTACGGTTCGGTTGAAATCACATCTGCACGACATACTGGCGATTTTGCCAGCCAGTCGCTCTTCTCTAGCGTGTCCTTTTTCAAAGCACCGTCCTCCAGTTCCACTGGGGCATCAGCCAGTTTCGGCTGGAGCTACTTTTGATCAGGAAGATCCCAAACGGCGCGCTTATTACACAAAGCTGTTAAGTTTCATTGTCGAACTCGGGTTGCAGATAGGCGTCAGCCAAGCCTATTTTCGAAAACTACTGGCAGCTTTGTAAACATCCTATGATGCAGTGGACAGAGCGTTCTCTGCGCTTTGCGCCATGATCTGGACGTTCAGATTCCACTTTTAAAAAATCTCTGGCCTTTAACCTTTTTCTCCGTTAAGGCCTCTAGTTTGTGGAATTCCTTCCCACTTGAAATTAAATCTCCCAACCATGCTAACTTCACGAATCGTTTAAAACCCTGTTACCACGTTTCAAAACGGTGCCTTCCACCTTTAGGGAGTTCATCCTTGATTGACATCCGTACATTGTATGCTTCGCCCACAGTCCATCGAACATTAACAAAAAATCTTATCGTATCTGCTTTTGCGGTGATATCGCAACAGAACTTCACCTTTTAACTTCATGATGTCGCACGAGCGATACTTTGCATCAAGATCTGTAATATTTTCACCGGTAACAAATTACCTGAACATTTTGATTGTTTACGTGACGTTGAGCTGCTGCGTCTATCCCTATTTGGTCAGTCTGATGCGCCAGCACAAATGTCGGTGGATGTGTTTTGCGCCGTAGATGAGCTCCTCAAATCTTGCTGCAGATTTTGATCGCATCCTTGTCACATCATGCGTCGTTTACGTGTGATTCGTGCTTTCTTGTTCTATTTTGCTTTAATTTGCTCGTCATGACACGGCAAGACTGTATCAATCAGGTTAACGCCTGCCGCAAAATCGTCGCCAAAAATAAATTTTCAAAAATAGGCAGAGAGGGTGTTGGTCAACTTGAAGGTGCTGATTCAATGACTTCGAAGTCCCCGCAAATTCTCACAGCCCCGTTTGACTTAAGGCAGCCACGATTGGCGCAGCCCATTCACTTCAGTTAATACGTTCCAGCACGTCTCTTTCCACCAGTCTCTCCAACTCATCTTTACCAGCAAGTAGGTCTCGTATCGGCCACGAAATGTCGGTTTAGCTCCAGATTTCAGCTGAAGAGAAACTTTAAATTCAGTACAACGTCATAATTTTGACGAGAAAACATTAGGAAACGTAGCAGCTTACTGTGGCTTTTTAGTCGCGTGATCAGAAGATTTCTTTTATGTGTACATGGCTGGGTGTAGGAACACAAAACGTCAGTCTTACCTTGCTGCTCCACAGAGAGGTGGTCCAGCTTGCGAGCAGGCCTGTGGGGCCGGGAATAAAATGTCGGGCTCCGGCTCCACAGCCCTGGTTGCGACATGCCTCGTGCAGCAAATCCAAAGCCATCATTCCAGCGCAATCCAAACATGTTCACGCCTACGAGTTTTAATTGCTTCTTCCGAGTATCACCAACTCGGACATTGACCACGCATTGACCTTTCACACTCAGCGGTCTTCCACCGTATGTCAGCAGAGGCGTATCAGTCCGAAAGCACCCGAGCGAATCCAACATTTGATAACCCTCTAATCCCACCACGGAACAAGCTGATCCAGTGTCCCACTGGCACATCAGTTCTTTACCATTAATCTCGGCAGATATCCAGATTTGCTGCTTACCGATGCGCTGGTAACACCTGGCGTTGTCGTTACTTGTCCCCGCCGACAAAACGTCACTGGTTTGAATATGTCCGACTCAATGTGTTTTTGATGAACGCAGTTGAGACGAACTTCTAACCTTCGTGTATTCTGACTTGCAAACAGCCTTAATATGTCTCCTTCTTCTCACACTGATAGCAATTGGCCTTTTTGAAAAGACAGTCCAACTTCGTTTGTTGGTAGAAACACTGTGGACAAGACCTCCACTGACCACTGTGCTTCTCTCCCTTGTGCTTACGAGTCGTTTTGGGATTCTACTTTGCTGACGTCTTGTTTACTGCGTTAAAACCGGTGTCACTCTCACCTTTGAGAAGCTCTCTACGTACATCAGTATGAGGCGTTGCCATGGGGATAACGTCTCGAATCCTGTTTTTTTTCGCTAAGACATTTCGGTCACTTTTTGCTGAAACATTTCGGTCATTTGTCTCACAGTCGCATTAAAACTCGCCGTAACAGTGTTCATTGGTCTATATTTTCAGAAATTATTTTTTCGTTCATTTCAAAAGCATTTCGGTCTAAGGCTGAAAAAGGACCAAAAAAAACCTAGCTCGAATCTATTCATCGACGTAGCTAGCGTGATCACATCGCTCACTCTCGCAAGCGCACCGGCAGTCTCTTGCCGTTCCTCGAAGAGTGGCAGCCCATTCGGAGTGGGACTGACCATGTTGCATTTTGCAGTTGTAAAATGCATAACAGGCAGCTTGAACATGCACCACCTCCATGAAATGAACAGAAAGCTTGTCAGTGAGCTCCTGCAGCGATTTCAAGAACTATTTTCATCACCGAAGAGATTATGAAGCAGAGCATACGTTTCGGGACCTGCCCAAGATAACAAGGACGCTCGTTGCTTATCATCAGAGGATACATTGTAAACATCCAGATGATGCAGAAATCGCTGATACTGTTGTTCCCACCGCTCTACGGACTTGCCGTAAAGAGTCGAAACTTTGGAGCAGAAGTGTCGTTGTTCGAACTTGCTTTGAGGGAAGAAAGCAGAGTTGGGAAAAAAGCAATTCACTAAATCACAATAGGTATGAAAATCTAAAGGCAAGCTTCAGAAGTGCGTCAGATCAGGATGACTGACAAAAAATTGAAAACGTTGCACTCGATATCTTCTCCCGAGGAGTCATCAGCACAATTCGAAGTCCTCGTTCGAAAACAAGGCTGAAACGAAACATCTTGCAATGCTCAGGATCGACAAGCAACGATTCGATATTTACCTCCTGCCCCTTCACCCTTTGATGAACCCACAAATGCTGATATTAGTGATTCCTACAGGTCAGCACCAGTGAAATGTGTTGTGCACTCCTGCATTAATGTATCAATCGCATCGTCGCCCATGCTTTGTAACTACATCATCATTACCAGAAATTAGGAGAAAAGCTGATTAAGTTCGACTCAGTTTTTCGAACGTGTTCAACAGTTTCCAACAAGTTTTGATTGAATTTCCTCAAAAAAGTAAAGTTATTATTGCGCATAAAACATGGCGACACGGCAGTGACAATATTGCACACGCCATGAACGACGTAAGAGCATGTCATTACTTTCACATTCAACCTCGCTACAATCAGCAACAGATTGTTTCTGAGCAAAAACAACTCAACCAACTGCGCAGTGAGATTTATCAGTGGATTTGTAAAAAATATTTGTAAAAGTCAAGACCCTCCAAGTTCCAAACTGAGGTTTCCAAACGGAGTGCAGTCAATATTTTGACACCTGAAGTGCCTGGAAAATGCGTCGCAGTGACGTTGCATCTTGCAGTTCACGCTTGACTGATCTCAGTGACATCAAATCTTGTAGTTCACGCTTAACTGATCGCAGTGACGTCGTGTCTTGCAGTCCACTCTTGACTTATCTTGACGTCACATCTTGCAGTTCACGCTTGACTGATCACAGTGACGCCGCATCTTGCAGTTCATGCTTGACTGAGCTCAGTGACGTCGCCTCTTGCAGTCCACGCTTGACTGATCGCAATGACGTCGCATCTTGCATTTCATGCTTGTCATAGATCATGAAGTATAGACTGCGTTGCAAAAGCTGTAGCCTTCGGCGAACTATAACTTTCTTGTCAATACATCGCAGGGCGGTGGGGCGAGAAAATCGAACAAAGCTTCCACAAAGGAAAGCGCGCCTGTCGCCGCCGAAATCGAAGCTTCTGAAAACGCGGTTGTTGACCCTCCTAAAGAAGAAGAGGTTGGTGCCGATGACAGTTACAAGCTAATAACGTTTTTGGCTTAAGCTGAGAAAATGTAATGTGTGCTTTGCGTTGTTTACATCAAACGCCTATTTTTATGGTTTGATTTCCAAGTGGTTCATCAAATCTGTTTTTTTTTTATTTGTTAATTTTTGTTTTCGTGTAATTCTTTGCAGCCAAATCACTACAATGATGCTGCACTTTTACTTCAAAATCCTTGAACTTTTCCTGACACTGTCGGTAGTTACGCTTGATCGATTTTGCTCTTTAATGCTTGATCTCTTAAGCCAGTGGTTCTTAACCGTTTTTTTATCTTACCCCCTTTAGTCAAGCAAGATTACCAGATTTGCCGCCACTACACTCAATTGTGCTCAATTATTAAAAATACGAAATTAATAAACTCTATTTACATTTTCTGCAGTTGATGGTTCAGTAAATTTACCCCTTGGAAGATGAAATTTACCCCCTGGTTAAGAACCACTGTCTTATGCAAAACGCAAGATGCCTTGTGTCAAAAAGCTGTCAAGCACCTGAGGTGGATTGGCTACCGGTTTCGTTTATCAGCATGCGGACAGTTTGCCACTTAACATCAGATCCTCCAGTGTTTCTGCTTCACAAAAGCAATTACAGAACGGGGAAATCCCCGACAACGAGGAGCTGATGCAGAACCTTCGTACGAGCGTGGAGATCTTCACGAACAGGATGAGGTCAGACCAGCAGCGTGGCCGGCCGATCGCGAACGACTCGACTGTGCAAACACTGTTCCAGAGCATCAACAACATGCATCCGCTGCTGATTCAGTGGATGAATGATTTGGAGGAACAGAGACGTGAGTTGCTGAGTCACTTGTGCTGGTTGTTTGCGTCACATGGGTTGATTGTTTGCATCACATGTGTTGATTGTTTGCGTCACATGTAGCGATTGATTGCGTCACATGTGTTGATTGTTTGCCTCTGCCAAATCGTGCGGAGTTGAGTGAAAACATCAACACGAACAGTGTGTGGCCTAAAAGTTATAACATAAGTTGAACAAACAAAGTTTTTTTTTATTGAAACAGGTTTGGTGAATCACAGCTAGTGACAGGTAGATTTGACGTGTACAGTAAAGTAAAAATAGCGCTTTCGCAGTTAATATGTTGTGGCGGTCGGTTTCCCGCCTTTATCACACTGACGTTCTTCACGTTTCTGTTTTAAACCACGACGTGTTGCATCAACTTGGTCAGTCGTTCCATTGTTACGTGTGATTTTGCTTTACGGCGATTGGCGACAGACCGAAGCCGCAAAGAGGGAGGAGGTGAACGCTCTCGCCTGTGACGCGGCGATTCCCTTAGTAGCCATAGATCGAACACTCAATCTTTCAATCGATAGGTGTGCACCGCTGGAGTAACGCAGCCCCATTCTTAGATTAGGTAACGTTTACCCAAGCAAGTTTTTGTTGCGGCCAAAATAGTTTGATTGACGTGGTGTTTTGTAACGGACGTTGACCATTCCAACCGGTCTTGCATTCCAGTCCACCAGGAAAACCTCCAGGACAAGTTGGTGCAGCTCCGGGATGCGCGCGCAGCTCTCGACGCTCTCAGGATGGAGCACGCGGAGAAGATGAAGAGAGCGGCGGAGGAGGCGGAGCGCCAGAGGCAGATTCAGATGGCGCAGAAGCTCGAACTGATGCGACAAAAGAAACAGGTCAGTCATTCGTGCAACGTCAAGTGCGAAAACCTCCCGACGCCTGTTTGGTCCCAGAATCGAAATTGATGACTTGATTCTGTGTCGTTTCGTTTCCCTGGCAAGATGTGGAAAATCTTCCATGCCCGTTATCCGATTGCCCGGTTGACCATTTAATTTAACTTTGATCAGATTGTGGTTAAATGCAATTCCGTCCATGCGAGCTTATGCTGTAATTGCGGTGCAGAAACTGAATTCTCCAAGTTAAAGTGCGAACTTATCGCCCTGGGGAACCCCGTTAGCACAAAGAATGATTCGTGACGTCATCATTTATGCGGTTCAGTGAGTTTTGGTTATTCTCGTAATAGCCATCATGATTGACGTTGGAAAGGACCTGTGACACAAACACTTCAGGGAAAAATGTAATAACGAGATGCGTCACGTGACCGTCAAGTTCGCGTTTTGCTTCAATTCCGGTTATGGGGGGGGGTAAAAGAACAACCGTGAGAAAATGTCGAATCATCTCTGGTCTTGAATAAATAATTGCTCGCTGTTTCTACCAGCAACCGATTGCGCAAATGCTGTGTGTCGTAATATAAGGCAGTTGAGACCAAAGCAGACGTGGTTTTTCGAAAAGCAGGAAATTTAAATGTTCATATTTCATGTCTTCAAGCATCAATCACAATTCGATTCAGTCTTGTTTCCAGTAATCACCTGATATTCGTGTAAATCGCAGATAGAAGATCAAACATCTTAGCTTTGCTGTCAATATCCATTCTTTGTTCCCACGGCTCCAATCACTGCAGCATCTACGCCATGTTGCAAGCTTGTGCCCGGCACCCCCCGCTCACTGTGTTTGTCCACAGGAATACCTGGCTTACCAGCGCCAACTAGCGTTGCAGCGCATGCAAGAACAGGAGGCGGCGAGACAAGCGAGGCTGGAGCAACACAAGCAGTTCATACAGCAACGTGCCATGCAGCCAAGCATGGTCATCGCCGGCTACAATACACCGGTATGTGCTGAGAGATCCACTGTGGTCTGTTTGTTTCAGGCAGCCTTGGTGTGAGCTTCGTATTTACGAAGCTTCGTATTTACGTTCGGTTTTGTTCTGCAGTACGCGCCGGCCCCCCCCACCGAGAACCAGCAAGCTCCTCCTCCAGGTAATGTCGGATAAAGTGCCGTGAAATACGATTGGCTGATCGGTAGGATCACTTTGAAGATCTTGTCGAGAGTCGGAGATGGAAAAACAAGAATCTTAACGTAGTCAATTTATATCTTTCGCCCTTGAGACCACTGCAACAACCTAAACTTGCACAGTTTGAAAAAGCTCGTTTATGTCGTCACAATTAACACGAAATCATGATCGTGTTTGTTTTCAAATTTCCTATTTTCAGATTATCGCTGTGTACGTTACCTGGCAGTTCAGTTCATCGATTCGACGTGTTTTGTATAATGGGAGGTAACTTCTTTCTGGGAAGTTTTAAACACACTTGATATGATTCAGATTCTAAGTGAGCTAAACTGAGAAGTGGAGCCGATTTAATTAAAATGTGACACTTTCTGCGCTAAACCCACAGCAACTCGACCCATGCTGCTTTAAACAACTACAGTCTTTCGCTGGAAGCTCGTGCCAGCCAGTCATCAGGGAAACCACCCTAATGGGGAACTAAAAGTAGGGTTTCAAGAGCAGTGACGTGGAAGTGCGACTTAACATTATCATTATATTTCCTCAGTTGTTGTTGTTGTTGTGGGGAAAAGCACGTTTTAACGAATGTCGCCATGTTGGCTTTGTGATGTCATCATGCGCGGCATGATCATTGCGCGAATCTTCTGTCCAGGTATGATGGCCGGGGGGTACATGTACCAAGGCTACCCTGCAACCACCCAACAACAGCCACCACCGCATCCGTACCAAGGCATGGTGAGTGACAAACAGTTCGGTTGTGCTTACATGTGTTTTCGTATCGCCTGCCTCAGCCCATGATCATGCGATGTATCGATTTTGGTTATTCGCTGATGTTGAGCGGGAGAGCATAAGTTTCTGTTACCGTGCGATGGACAAAGTTCTTGAGAAAAGTCATCCAGTTGCGGACGGATTTGACCCACGCAGCATCTGAATCTTTCACTGAATTGATTCATGGTTTGTCCATTGCCAAGACGCTCTGCTTTTAAAGACTGCCATCGAATCAAAAAGGTCAAACACTTTGCGAACTTCGTCTCTGAACTAAAACTGGTTAAAGAACCTTAACTTGGTAAACAATGCACGGAGTTGCCGTAGATTCTTATTGCGAACTTTGCTATAAGAACCTTAACTTTGCTCGCAATAACAACATTAACTTATTTCAACGATTAACAAAAAGCTTTTGGAACAAACCAGTGTGAAAAAGTGTGGTTACTATTATGCAGTGAAGGCGAGTCAGGATCAACGCTGGAACCGGACTGAACTTGCTGGAACCGGACTGAACTTGCGTACTTATGTTTTGCGATCGGCAACCACCCAGATAAACAGCTCGAAAGCAATTTCCCCTCTTATTTTGAAGCAGGGGTCACCAACCTTTTTGAAACTGAGAGCTGCTTCTTGGATCAGATTAATGCGAAGGGCTACTGATCTGAAATAAAAATTTGCTCATTTTGTCTTCAATTATGTTATTGTCAATAAAAATTAAACATATTATTCATGAATGTGAAGACACCGGTCATGTTTATTGTCAGAACAGGCCCGCGGACGACCTGGTGCCCGCGGGCACCATGTTGGTGACCCCTGTTTTGAAGTCTAACATAAAGTAATTTATACGTCACAATGCATTCCGAGCAATTAGGACATCACAATGCATCACAAAGAAATTACTTGTGACGTGAAGTGCCAGTGCTGCGGAGCACTGAATGTGCGTCAAGTCACAAGTCCACTGTTAACTGTTAGCGAATATTTCGCAGAGGCTGGAAGTGAGTGCGCTTTATCCACGCTGGTGTGTTCCCTGGCTGTTCCTTTAGAGCTATCATGTATGGCACCAGATGATTGCCGCGACGTAGTGTTTGTCAAAAATGACTGGAACAAGACGCTGAAAAGAAGATCGATGGACCGTGAAAACGGTTAAAACGTCATTTCCGCTAACCTCATCGATCGTGGCGCTCTTCAGTATCTATCGAAAGAAACCCTCCCGCAGCAATTATCCAGACATCATGATGTTTACTGAGTACGTGTATTTTTATTTTATGAACACAGGCCGCTCCAAACCCCCGGCAGTTTGTCCCTGGTGGTCAACCCGGGGCCGGTTATGGACAACCGGGAGCTTATGGAACCGGTTATGACCCAGCATCACAACAAGTGAGTTTATCGCCCCTTCCAGCGGTTCAGTGGTTTGCAAATGGTTTGAACGTTGCTCACGACAAACACCAACGTGACAATGTAGAGCTACCGCTGTGTCGCTGTTTTCTACAATCAACTGTTCAGTGCAATGTTTTCGAAATTATTTGTTTTCAACAAATATCAAGGCAATTTTGCCAGCTTTGTATTCTGTGCTAATCGTGGCAAGGCCAAGTTAAGAACACTTTTTAAGCTCCAACAGAAAGTGTGAAACAGACTTTGCCGAGCCGCAGACGAAGAGAGGTGTTGAAATATATGCCAAGCGCAGTTGAAAAATAGCAAACAAATATTTCAAATGAATGCAAAGGAACATTTCCAGGCATGTCCATCCCTGCACAGCTGTGTTGCCAGGGAAACCACCGGGAAATCCCCATTGTCGATATCGTTGGGAAAATTGTCATCCATACATTTCTAAGTAGTTGGAGATGATAATGTGTCCCTTAATTACGACATTAGGTCGTGGAATGAAATGGCCAGACGCATGATCAGGCAGTTGGCTGGTATCGTATATAGCTGCTTAACTTTAGTTTCAATTATTGTAAGCCTGGTGAGTAAAAACATCACCAAATCAGGAAACACCACTGTAGCATGTTTTGTTTGCATGTCACGTGACAATGACTTATTTCTCCAGGTTGCTACGGGCAACACAACTGCTCCGTCCCAGCCAACGACAGGTGAGCAAATCACGTGGTTCTCATGTGACTGTGCTTTCAAACAGACAGCTTACTCTGTTCTTTTCAGCTACTCCTGTTGGTTATTTGTAGCATTTGCCACCAGGTTTCAAATCAAGCAGAAAAATTAGCTCTTTCTGGCGATGTATTATTAGAAAGCTTACTCTTTTGTTTCGTCACAGATGCTTACAGCATGGCAAATATCGCAGCCGTCCTCCCTGGGCAATCAACCATGACCGGGGCTGCCCCTCAACAGGTACTCAAAATGAGTTCTTCATTCCAGATTTGGCTGCATGATGTATGATGACTCTTTATGTTTTCCAGGTTGTAGCCACTGCCCCCCCACCGACTCCCCCTGTGGCCGGACACCAGCAAATGAATCCGATGCCTCCCAACGATCCTATGACGTCAGCGTACCACGTGACACCGCAGCAGCAATCATATTACGCAGCAGCACCTCCCCCGCCCACGCAGGTATAAAGGTCGACTGCTCTGGTGTGGATGAGATCTTGTGATATGTTTGGTGCCACGCTTGTCCTCAGGGTAGTTACAACACCAATAGGATCATACTTAAGTGGACATGAGATCCACTGTAGTCGATCGGTTAATTTCTGAATGGACTGGATCGTGTAAGGCACTGGTTCTGAAGCTGGGATGCATCGATGTGATTTAAACAGGCTTTTGCAGATACTGTATTTCGATTACTGCTGCGATGATTAACACATGATTTCAAAAATTTATTGCGACCTTTCTTCTTGATGGGTCGATAACCTTCATTATGATGTACTAGAGGTCCGTGACCCACAAATGTTTAAGAAACGTTGGTGTAAGGTATCTTCAATGATTTGTGCAACAGAATGAAAGAACAGCATGAAGTACAGTGCTGTCTCAGTTTACCGTTACGCATGACTAACGACCAATTACGAGCAAGCAATTCCAGTGAGGAATCACTCATGACCTAGAAGTGTGTGTTGCGAGATGGGAAGAAACCGGAGGTTTTCACGCTGCAGTTGGTTTTCAAGCCAAGTACTTCAGGGCGCATTCGCACATCGCAGAGGGAATTTCAGAAAGTCGCTGAGCTCTTTGACTTTTCCACTGGCCACACCCCTTTCAAGCTCCAATCCATTCGCTGCATTGCCTGCAACCCAAGCACACTCAATTTGTTTTTCTTTCATCGGCCACAGCGTGAGAATCATTGCTTCTGTCCAGAACCGTCGACGGAAAGTATTCACTAGGGAGGCTTTACGTTTGTGCAGGGGAAACTAGACATTCTGAAAATTTGATAAAAACTCCACTGATTAATAGTGTTTAATATTTCAGTTTGGGGGGGCTTAGAGCTTTGTTTCGGAGGCTAAACCTACCAGAGCTCCCCTTGGCGACGGGACTGGTCCTATCCAACTTAATCTTGTCGACAATAACCCCCTGACCTGTTGGTGCCTATGACGAACTCACTGACATCACCCCCCCTTTGTTTACAGGAACAACATCCAGCTGTTGCTCCACAAGGACCCGACAGCCTCCTCATATCCTTCGATTGAGGCGCTGAAGCCTGTATTATTTGCCTGGTGACGTCATATTCATTCAACGTGACGTAATTCCGATGACGCAGTGCGACGTGCAATATTCTACGACTTTGATAGGAAATCTCCTTTAAACTAGGCTTGGTGAACATCGCACTTCCGGTGCAATTTTCCCCATTTGAAAGTGTACAAAGGTTCTCTGTTGTGCTTTTAAATACTCGCTCTGTGTGTTCGTCAATAGTTCTTCGCGGGACACCAGTAATTCTGCTGGTGTTCACTGCTGGCAACATTGGTTGACTGGTTCGATATATCTGGTCTTGGCGCACCACTTCAACGAATATGGTCGAAATTGCCAGAATCTTCCATCAGTATCTATTTCTACAACGTCGAAGCCCGCATCATGACAGAATCAAGTTGTCATTTTGTTCCAAGTAGATCGCGATTTAACTTGTGTCATTCAAATTTACGTGTCCGGGTCATTCTTTCGCCGACACTTCTATAGAAACGCAATTTTGAGCTCTTGCAGTTGGCACAGGATGTGAGGATGTGTTGGGGTAGGCCCGTAGCCACGGGGGGCAGGCCCGTAGCCACGGGGGGGCAGGCCCGTAGCCGCAGGGGGTAGGCCCGTAGCCACGGGGGGCACCGCCTGCGAAATATTTTTGGGCCCCCCAAATTGTGTTGTGCCCAGGAAAATTTGTTTTAATCATATAATGAAAGCAAAAATCTCGCCCTCAAAATTGTATTTTGCCCCCCCAAACCTTAAAACCTGGCTACGGGCCTGCGTCGCGAAGAAGCCACTCGTTGGCAGCGAGTGCTAGTTGGCCACTGCAGCGTTTCAACCATACGACCGCTGATCAATCTTGTATAGAGCCTGTTGTGTATAGAGCATGTGAAAACCTTTGCGAAAGGAGATTATGTCTCCAAGTGTACGTAAAATACAATGCACTGTTCCGACGAACTTGCGAGGTGTCCTCGGCTCTTGCGTTCGCATTTCGGCCAATCAGCTGCGCAGGTCTGGGAGCTAACATCTCGGAAGTGACAGGTTATGTTGATTCCGATGCTTTTGTGTAAGAGTAGTTAAAATAAAACTATTCGCTCGCAGATTAGACTAATGACGACATCACAAACCTGAATCATCGGATGGTGGTGCCACGATGTTTTGTTTTTGTTCGGACTCATCGTCCGCTGATTGGTGCAGGTTACGGAACCCTTCAGAACTTTATCTTTGGCTTGACAGCGACGATGGTGGGGTGCGCAGCTGAAATAACGTTTAATAAAATTGAGTTGTCTCTTTTAGAAACTACGAGATCTCACGACTCCTGCGGTCGCGTAGCTGTAGGAGCAAGTAAATTTTTGGGGGTGCAAAGGATTTTTGCCGAAATTTTCCCAAACTTGCCCAAGAAGTTGTTGTGCAACTTGTGGCGACCGTTTTTTTATTGGCCTCCAAAAAACGGTCTTCCTTTGTTTTTCTGTAAACGTTGGGCGCTATTTTTTGAAGTCAAACAACGTTGAGCGCCATTTTTGCCCAGATTTTTAGGGATTTTTCCCGGATTTTCATCAAATCAAAACTTGGGGGTTCGCTTGCACCCCCGCCTCCTTCACCACTGTGCGCAGTGGCGTAACTTGGGGTCTGAGCCAGGGGGGGCAAACTTTTCTGAAGGGGGCCCATTGGCCATCGTTTGGGTATGCAATAATTAGTTCCAAAAAACTCACATACGTTACATATATAT
>Ga0210059_1000931_pt1 | contig 41693 bp, 19 predicted proteins | sample Ectturendosymbi2_FD_188042 | JGI IMG/M metagenome (GOLD analysis project Ga0210059, IMG submission 188042) | Ecteinascidia turbinata endosymbiont from Florida, USA - Sample 2 (SPAdes) (version 2) | ecosystem: Host-associated > Tunicates > Ascidians > Unclassified | place: Key West, Florida... | reverse complement strand
TCAGAATTGTGGGAGACTACAGGGCTCTTAATATGTCCATTGTGAAAGACACATACCAAATTCCACGAATCTTAGAATTTCAAAACAAAATGAAAGATGCGAAAATCTTTTCAACTCTAGATCTCACATCTCACGTACGGAATGCAATAGCGAGTAGGGAACGGCAAGTCGTAATGCCAAAAGTTAAATCCACTATATACCTGCAAATGCAACTCAGTAGTTTGCCCTTTTCGCTAACAAAAACTAACCATCTTTCAGCACGATGCGGCTGCTGGGCAGTCGTTGTTGAACGATTCGCATTCGTAAACTGATTTTCATTCGAATGAACGATCAAAAAAACGTTTTAGTGAGTGTTCCAAACGGTACTTCCATCGCGTTAAAAAGTGCGTCGAATGCAAGCTTCTGCTTTGTAAGTTGTTGATGATGCAAGGCGATTTTTGTTCGGGACAAAACTGCTTCTTTATTGCAGTGAATGTTGCCACTGGTTTTGCGCTTTGCATAATTGCTACGTTTTGCGCATTCCATTTAATCATTGCTATGTACAAGTACACACAGTAATCTTAAACGCAGCTTATCTTAACCGCTGCAGTTGCTGTGATGAGGCTTCAAAAGTTTCTTGCAGAACGATTGTGAAATTGTCTGCTCTACAACAACAGACTACATAATCGTTCGTCCTAGTTCTTTATTTTTCAATTGATGACCGTGGAGTTCATTTCGTTACTTGGTGTGCTCGTTCAAGTCTCTTGCTCTCTTGTAGCTTCTTGTCAACATAGCTTTTGCTTGCTCCATCAGCCATAACCATGCTTTGTTGCATCACTCTGCCTGCAATTCTTAATAACTTCAATTGTCCGGTCAGTGATAAAGTGGTCATGCTGTTGCCAGTTCAGATTTCCAAATAATTATTCTCATGGGACGCAGTGTACATTTAACTTTAACCGTATTGATCCTGTAGCTACTCATCCTCATTCGAAATGTTACTTCTTCATTTTTGCGTGCATAGTTGCTACTAAATTTAAATGAGATAACCGTGGTGATTCAATGTTGCGTTTATTGACTAATTTTAAAACTTAATGATTCTTCGCTGGGTTGATTTCTAGGAAAAAAACTTTTGGCAGTATCTATGGTCGTCTTATCTCCATTGCCTATAAACGTACAACGATATAAAATTAGTGCTTTCACTGACGTCTTCAGATTCCATTTTTGAAAACTGCCAATCAGTAATGTACATTTTTTTGTCTTTTGTCACGATCCAGATGCGAATTACTTCATTTTTGAAAATCAACGTTTGCATAACTTGAAAATTCATAACATTTGTGAGTTGCCATCAACCATACATCACTACAGATATATCTTCGTTGAGTGTTCTTTCTTGTTTAAGCTTATTTTCCAATTCTTCACACGGCACTGCTGCGGTAAAGAAGTTGATATGCTTTTTTTTTTCCAACAATGCCAAAAATCATTCAATATAATTATGACATTTTGAAAAAATTTTGTTTTTACCTAAAATGCACAAAATTGTTTGTAGTGTCGACATATCGCTACAAATTAACAAATATACACCTCGTATTTTGCTTGCACGTTTGGTCATTTTCATAACTTAATTTTAACATTTCCACGTATCATCACTACTCACACTACACTCTCATCACGACTTTCACACTTGACAACGAAATCTGCTGAAGAAGGTGTGCTAACAACCACATTAGATTCGGTATCATCGCTATTCGCATCGTTGCGTATGTTGTGGTCCGAAGGGCCAGCAACAGCTCTTCCAAAAATAACAAAAACAACTTCTTTTTTCGCACATGTCAACTCCGTGTGTAATTTTTCGTGGACACTCGTGTTGTGCAGCAACACGACACAAATAAAACAAAATCGCGAGCCATTACTTCTGAAAGCAGTTCTTTACCCGCTGCACTTGGATACTGCATTTTTCTTAACATATAATCAGGGTTTTTTTAAGTAAAATGTTGGGTACCCAGTATGGATCTGTAGGGATTCGATTTCTCTGATTCTAGGGACCCAATTTTCTCTAATTTTTGAGACCCGATGATAATTTTCTCTGTTTCTAGGAACCCGAATCGGGTCCCTAAAATGCCTTAAAAAACCCTGACATAATTGCTATTGCTGTGATGCTCTGAAACTATAAATGCTGCGAGCCTGATGCCACATACCCTATTTGCAACATTGTTGCGATCCCTCGTGGCGTGCTTCATTGCCCCGCTGTAATTGCATACATGTCCTGCGTATTTCGTGCTGTGGTTAAGAATATGGTTCGCTTGTCTATGAAATATGCTTCCTGGCTTTTCCACACTGCTCTTTCGTGAGCTTACCACCGTTGAATTTGCATTGATTTTGAATTTATTTGAATGGTTTAATTATATCAAAATATCAACAAGCAATGTGTTTTGCAGAAATTTCTCATCTTCAGCAACACCGAGTTGATTCGCGTGATTTTCACGTTCACCTTCTTCCTTCTGAGCGCTGCTGGGAATACATTTGTTTTGTATTGTCTGTACAGCTTGAAAAGAAGAACCCACGTTCACATCATATCTTTGCATCTTACACTTGCGGATCTTATGTTCACTTTTTTTGTTATTCCAATTGGTAAGCATAGAACACGCATGCACTGATCGACTTCGCACGATTGTTGATTTTCTTCTGAATATAATTTTTGATTCTTTGACTGGGAAATGTGTGGCCGAAAATGGACAATGACAGGATAGTCCATTTTGTATCAAACTTTTTCACAGTCGATTTCAAAATTTTTTGAAATATTTGTTTTTGGTAGTTTAATGCAAATGCGTTCCCTGTAAGACACAACATTTGCCAAGGTTTTTTGAAACTCTGATCAAACGATTTTTTAAAAATTTTCGTTGGTGTAATATAAACCATTTTATTACTCCTTGTAGATATACATCTGTATGTGTGTGATCTTACACTAAATTTTATTTTCTACCAAACTATAGTTTTCTCTTTTTGATGCTAAGTGGACGATGTTCATTAAAAATTCAGATCTAATATTTTTAGGTTTTATTGCTGATAGTTTGGTTGAGACATTCCTGTGACATATTTGGTAAAATTGGCGGTAGTTTTCGCGCGACTTGAACCATTATTTCTTCCAAGTATTTATGCTGAAGGGTAGGGTGGGAACTTGTTTAAATGCCGTCACAAATTCTTACAAAATATGACAGCTACAGTATGTCAGCAGTTTCAAGAAAATTTGTTGATTTGCTGTTAGCAAATAGTTGATAAGGCTCTGTAAAATTCTTTGCGAACGATACCGGAATTTTAAACTTGAACCACATATGAAGGCTAAGATTGAAGGCAGAACGTTTATTTATCATAAAGCTACCATGTACATTAGGCCAAGACACCAATTTCTATATTTTATGAATCGTAAACTATGTCCAACATTTATACCTCTCTTTCTCTTTTGTTTAAAGATGGTGCTTGGAACATTACCATGAGTTGGGATGGAGGGGAATGTCTCTGCAGGCTGTGCCAAATGTTGAAGCAATTTGGAATGTACATAAATTCTCTGATGATAGTGGTACGGTGTTTGATGCATTGTTATTTGAAATGTTGGGCGATTTGATGTGTTGCATTAGCAAAGCTAAGCACTACAATTTGCACAAGAGAATAGAAAATTCTGATCAATGTACACCAGATTCTCAGATTTAAAATACCATTAGCAGCAGTTCGAAGAATTTGTTCAATCCGTTGTGGTTTCTATAGACACTATTGTTCTGTATGTACTGCGGTGTCAATTGCGTGTAAGCGTTTGAGGCAGGACATCTTGCCCAGTAGAACACTGTCTAGCCACTAGAGTCCTGCGTGGGTTGAAAATTTTTGCCCGCTCCCGCCGCGCGCTCGCAGACTTCTAGCACATACCCGCCAGCCAGCCCTTCCCAACCCGCACCCGTCCCGCACTGTCTCCGTCCCAAACTTGCACCTGTCACGGAAAACCACTGAAAGTCACGAAACGCGTTTCATCGCCAGTGACAATTTATTCAGCGGCTCATTTCAAAACCAACGGAAGTCTTGAAAAACATTATAAGGTAAAAAAGTAAAACCTAGTCAAACTTCAGCGCTTCTTACTCAGAGCACTGTTAAAAAGTATGTCTTTCACAGAGGGACTCTTTTACATTTGCGCTTCTGCTATTCACGACATGATGATCGATACTAAACGCTCGTTAGTTAGCAGCGCTGGTTGCCATTACTCAGAACGTATTTCCTGCAAAATCACTGAGACCTGGAAACTCCAATCTGTGGTCTCGCCACCACTGGAGAATGTCTCGACACCAAATTTGTCAAACCCGAGGCCTGCATGTAGCCCAGTAAGCTTTCAATTATTGTGTATGTACAATACAACGACGGCCTGAGATTAATTTGATAGTCTCAAATGCGACATTTTCGATGCAGTGGTCTTTAGTGCCTGTTTATCGTGTTCCACGCATTGGTGGATTTCCACGTGTCCAATCACGCCTGGGTGCAAAACTGTTTTGTAGTTTTCTGATTTTTACTCACGTGTTCCTCTGCACTAAGTTGATTTCTAACTACCTTTGTTCTTCCATGAGCAGTAGCACTAAATTTGCCAATGGCATCACACTTTGGCAGTTATTAAAAAGTACCATAAAGCCGTTGCCATTGCAGTTAATATTCAAATGCTCCCAGTATCTTTAAACTAAATTCGGGTTTTCTAAGATGAAAGTAAGCCAGTCAGTGTGCGACGCTCACGAAGATACCGACATAATTTATGGCTCAGTAAGGCACTTCGGTTGGCATAGCTGCTCCACACCTTTGTATCACAAACTATCTACAGCATTAATTTTTTTGCACACGTCACTTTCACATGCATTAATTCAACATTCAGTTACCCGCACAAAGAACTTTTTACCCCACGCCCTCCCCGCACCAAGTTCAACCCACGCCCGCCACGCACCCGCACGCGTAACTCAGCGGTTTAACCCGCCCCGCGCAGGACTATATCAGCCATATGCTCATTCATGTGACGCCTCATTCAGCAAGGAGTCGAGTTTCTCGCGGATGTGCTTCTTCAGTTTCGGCTTTCTAATACGTAAAGCTTAAGCTTGGAAAAATGTCTTAGTCTTCTCCATTGTATATTTCAAGTATTAATGCATGGGCACTTCGTCAAAGACGATCAGCAGGGAGGTAGTGATCAAACCGTTATCGTGTGATTTGAGCATTTCTTTACATTCGTGATGCTTCACATATGAATTGCTTTGCAACGAAAAGCAGCCGCGTGTCCTGTTACTTCTCGCCATACGTTGAAACGAACCGCTAAACCCTTTAGTTTTTGTTATTGCTGCCATTTACGGAGCTCTTGGACAGGACACAACTTTTGTTGAACTGCCTTGGAGGAATGAATTTTGCAAAAACTATATCAGTGTACTTAAACAAGCGTAAATCAAATTCATAGCAATTTTTTTTGTGAGTGCTAACAAGTCTCGGCTTATTTCAATGGCAAATAGGTCTAATTGTGAAGCGTGTGCTGGCGCGTTCGCCTGTGGACAAACTGTTGCAAAAGTGTACACTGCAAAACTTTTCGGTCGATTGAAAAGGCATTCTGAGACATTTGCGAGGAACTTTGTAGACTTATGCAATTTTCATGCTTCCACTAAATTTTTTACACGGGCAACAGACAAAGTAGTTCGCTGGATGTTGTCGATTCTTGTGCACACTGCCAGCGACACCGCAGGGTGGCAAGTTCCGGCTTCGCACCGAGTATAGGGCATAGAAATACGATCTGTTCCTTTGCTGCTATGCTCTCGCAAAGTTTTCCTTTGTTTCAGGTTACTGCTTTGGATCGCGCGTTCAGCATTCTGATGCCCATGACGTCGACGTCGGAACAGGCATACAGGACAAGAATTTTACTGATTGGAGCGTGGGTGCTGAGCTTCTGCAGCGCGTTTCCTGCGGTAAAATACATAAAAGAAAAAATATCTGTAACTATCTGCGTTCTAGCTTCATCGCTGAAGCATTACACTTGATGTGCAATACGTGTGGGGTTTTTCTCTTGAACTCTTGCTGCAAGCATTGCATGTGCAACTGTGCTAACGTAAACAGGCGCGTACGTAAGCAAAAGTGACGTGATATTTGTTTGCTGGATGACATTCTTGTTCATGCAACCTCGCGTATCAGAAGCCCAAAATTTGTGTTCGACGTGGCAACGCTTTTTCAGCCTTATCGACGACTGAGCGCACGCAGTGTTTGTTCGGGATCATTCTAGTCCCACTAGCATGTTTTTATTTTTTAATTTTAAGTCAATTTGACCGTTTGACACGCCAACTAAGTTCAGATTCTGAAAAACAATAACGGTTGTTTTCTGCTTAGTTTTCGTAGACGAATAACGTATTGTCAAACTCCTGAAGGTTTTGATTTCTTGAATGGCTAGGCACTGTCTGTAATCAATTGGAGCGTTGTTGCCTCAACATGCTATTGCTTAATTAACTAGAGAACCTATACTATCTGTATTGTTGCTCGGTGGTGCGCTCAATTGTTATGAAACATTCTAACAAATAAGCGGCCAAACACGTTTCGCTGAGCGTTGTGGAGCTTGGCCTTATAGCAGTTTCAATGTAAACAATAATTGAACCACACGACCGATTGCTTCGGTTACCGGCAGGGTCTGACGTCCGCTCTATTGCGTTCTCATTTTTAGGTCCTCGCCTTTACTACGGTCGAGTTGGAAACTTGTCCCGGCAACCCGCTGTTTGTGCAATGCATCGACGCCCCCCTCGCCAAACACCAAACCTTGTACAAAGTGTACTACATGTTCACGACGTGCATGAGCTTTGCGTTGCCCTTTCTGGTCACGATTGTGTCGTACTGCCTTATATTATACGAGATTTCTATGATGCAAAAACGGGATTTGGGTGAGTTGGGCTTAAATCTTTATGGAATTTCTTTGCTTTAAGCGTACAGTGAAAATTTATAATTATAGCAAGGTTTGGAATACCTGATTTTGTAGTTAGTCTCACAATTTGTTGAACTGATCCATTTTCTAAGCAGTTATTGTACTTTGCACCTAGAAGAGGCATACAGTTTTGCCTGTTTTTACTTTATTTTCACTTGCATGCGAGCCTTGTGTAGTTTTTTAAACGTGCATTTTAACTACGTAGTGCAACAATCCAGTGAACAGAAAAGCTCGTGTGTGCAACTGATTTTCAAAATCAATTTCTTTTCCCGCAAATGCCCACGCAATCGACATTGGAGTTTCTCAAAATGTTACGAATGTCGTTGCACGGACTGCACTAGTGCACTCATGGAATGCTATGCTAGCTACCGGAATAGCCAAAACTGACCGATAGTTCAATACAACTATTTTCGAAAACTGGAAGGGCAGCAAAATTATCAAGCAATTTGAAACACGCGGCTGGGTCGAACAGAAACCTAGCAATGTGCAGATGAATGAGAAGGATTACTAGAATTTATGCTAAACCGGCCTGAAACGTTTGCAGTGGTATCGCCAAAGCTTTGAAATGGAGACGTCAGAGAACATCTGAAACAATAGTTCTGTCCTTTTTGGTTATAACATTCCTGAGTCTCACTACTTCATAGTATGTCGCAGATGTTCTTGTTTTGAATACATCTGATTTCACGCTTGCTTTAATTATTTTGTGCACTGCTTGAAAAGGTATTTAGATCAGTCTAAAGCTTTTCAGTCCAAACACGTCAGAAGGCAGTTCTTTGATGCTGATGGCAGTGGTGATAACCACCACGGAAGCTTATCCAGCTTTGGTTGCAGGTGATAAATGCGTTAAAATCCACGAGAATATATCAAATGTACTTCTTCAGTCGACCGCCAGTGTAGCGGTGGAACAGATAGATCTGGGCATGAGACAGTTGCTTAATTAAAGGTGTAGGAACAACAAGAAGGTTGTATGTTAACGCCGGTGCTTTCGTATTTCAGCTCTCATGGGCCGACGGGACAGCGCATCTACACTATCCCGAGCCAGACGGAAAACTTTTTTCCTGACATCGTTGGTGTCAGCCACTTTTGTGTGTTTGTGGGGCCCGTACTGCGCGCTTGGATTCATCACTTGGTTTTTAACTCCAGACTGTGAAGAAGAAATTCCGGCAGTGGTTAGTTTTCTTGCATTGTACCTACTAATATTTTGAGTTATGTAAGAGGTTTACGCTTAGTGGATTGTGTAACTTTTTTTAATTTAGTGCAAGCAGACTGTATTTTGCACATACGTCGTTGTGTTGTGTTTTCACAAAATAAAATATTATAAGCATGTAGGACTTTTACCTAAAAGCAATTTTTGCAGCCCCGGCTTTAGGTGCAAGTAACGATAGATTACTTTGTCAATAATTCAGTGTTGCTGGTGGTGATCAACAGGTCCGAACAATTGTCTACATTCTTCTCTACGTTCACCCTTCTATTCATCCTTTGATATTCGGAGTTTTTATTGGAGAAATCCGAAAGAAGTTCAAGCTCCTTTGTGGATTTGGACTGTGCCACAAGTTTTGCGAAAGTGGCGAGAGGTACCCAACTTGTATGCAAACATCTGACTTGCCGTTGAGTTATGTGTAGTTGCCGCGCTGCATGTTGTGCGCTGGACATCTAGCGGACAACAGCCAACACCGTTGCAGCATTTTTTTGACAAGGCATGGCTGAATCTCCAGCTGATCGATTTCAATTGAAACTTAAGTTTGTAGTTCAATTGAAACTTAAGTTTGTATGTGGAGCCGCGTAGGGCCTGCACATAAAACAAATTATTTTGTCTGATCCAAACTTTTCAAATGAAAAAAAGCGCTTGGCAGTTTCAAATGGCGTCACGAATGTGTGCTGGTTGAGGTCAATCTCCGTCAAATGACTCGAAACGACGTTTTCGTAGTCAGTCTCTATAAACGGTATGTTTACGTCAGAATTGAAATCCATTTCGTGATGGAATGTTCTTTAGATTTCCTTGAAGCGCAACGCCTCGAAAATGCAATTCGTTCTTTTGTTTATCGCCTTTTTGCTATTTTTTGCATTTAGGAGGGGCTTTGTTGCGGTTCCGAAGAAGAGCACTGTTGTAAGAGTAAGTAAGAGGGAAACGACTTGTTGAAACTAACAACGAATGCGCAACATTTTGTGACTTTCTGTGCGGGAGCTTCTGTTTTGCATACTTTTCTTTGAAACGTTTAACCACTAATCCGATTGCGCTGAACTCATTTTTCCTGCACTTCTTCTCACCAGGCTATTGACTGACGTGCGGTGCTGCATGCGCTGATGTAGCCGCAGTAAATATTTCATTGCCCCGCTTGGTAAAACAAGCAAGATCAGATTACGTGGACGTCATTCGTAAACTTTTTGTATGTAGCAGCTTTTTTCGTGAACATGCAGTTTCCAGAGTATGGGCAACCGAAATCGAAAAAAATGCCTAATCGAAAGAATTTTGATCGTTTGAAAAATTTGCTTTAAGCATGTAATAAGTTTCTTGAACTTGCTTCAGCAGAATATTACGCAAGTAAGCGTTTCCTTGTAACCCATGAGGTGTTGTACGTTAACCAAAACGCGTATTTGAAAACAGAAAAGTGTTATCGATTGCTACACTCGTGATATCCAATTTAGGCCAGCCCAAATGGACATACCACTGTACACCAAACTACACATGAAGATTCCAAACGCATGTCGTGGGATTAACTCAGCTTAACTTAGTAAGTGCTTATTTGAGCGAGCGCAGTGAGGTGTACTCAGGTTGGTGTAATGCACGAACATTGCTATGTTTGTTTTTTGAGACGTGCATGAGCCTTTCGAGACTCTTAGCTTTCCATGTTCCAAATAGTTCTTCCCTCGATACCAAACAAGGCTTGCTGCGTTACTACGTAAGGAAGTTTATCTTTGGTGTTAGATTGTGTTTTGGGGATCAGCGTGTGGATACCTTTCCCAAACAACTCCCCAATTAAAATAGGTTTTCTACTTCTGCGATTGATGATTAGGTTTTGTCGCATGAACCTAGTTTTGAAAAAGTGATTCAAAATCATCCTTTCAACTGCTTCTGTGCTTTGTAGCTTCTAGTGGTGCTTTTTGTTTTGACATACTTCTGCATTTGTCTTGCTCAGGACGAATTTCTCATTGCGCATGTTTTGCTGCATGCCAGACAGATTTTATCTTTGGTTTACTTCACCCAGGAAAATTTCCTTTGAAACCATGAATGAAAATCAACTGAGTAATTTTTTGTGCAGAATAATCTACAATTCCAGCTCCTTTGTAAATCATATGGTTGTGAAGCGTGCTTTATTCAATATCTGTGATGTGCGATCTCGTGGCACATCCATTGCAAAAGGTTGTGGGGTCTGGTTTGCTTGTTTTGGACATAAAAACACTCGGCAAAAACGACTTTAGTTCGTTTATCGCGCAGACATTCAGTTCTCTGATCGATACGTTTTCACAAGCTTACCTTTTGTTTCGTGCGTCAGCAGATACATTAATTTAGCAGAATTTCAGCAACGTGATCATCAGATATCACCTAATTACTGTAAATGTGTTTTCACCAAAAATGTTTCATTGAGTTGGCAATGCCAGAGGTTAGACCCCACATTCTGATCAATTTTTCTGATATTTTGTTCTTCTAGAAGCAACCCCCACCAAACAAATTAGTGCAAATGTTTTCTGAAATAATCTGTTCCTAACATTTAATCCCTTGCCGAAGCTTTCACGCGTTTTCGTGTATGGGCGAAAGCTTTTGTTTGCAGCTCTTACGCAAGTGCGAGTCTTATCAGTAGCGGAACCAGGGAGGACGGTTTGTTTTGTTTGGGGCAACTGCTCCCACAAACGACTGTGGCGCCCCTTTGATGTAAATGTGCCCTTTTTTGGTGCATATCAAAGTAGAAACAGATAAAAAAATACTCCAAACTAAACAATCCTTTACACTTTGAACTTGAGAATTTGCATGCCCGACTTTTACTCCGTCTCTGCTGTCGAATAGTGTCAGCAATGCTATTTCGTAATAATATTACTGCTCCGATATTCCTTTCCCGCGTGAGAACTGCCCAACCTTACATCGGTACAGGGTTGCCACACCGGCTCTTTTGGAGCCGAAAACCAGAAATTTTGCTTTTTTTAGAAGCACTCTGTTACAAAAGATTTCTTTGGCTGTTTGGCTCTTACACTCTTTTTCGTTCCACAATTTCTGCTTGGAGAAGAGGTGTGAGTGGAGCGTGCACCTTGTCCCGTTCAGTTCCCAGGGAATCTGTGAATCTGATCTTGCTCTGCACTGCGCAGTGCACTCCAGACTCCAGTCTGTTGCAAGACTACACTTACTACTGTAACTGCTAACTGCACCAGTCGACCAGACAATCCGACGGAGTTATAACCCCATAGGCGCATGTGCTCCTTATTAGCTTGGGTAGTTAGATAGCAGGCCAGCTAGACATAACTTGTCAAATTAAATTATTTAGGTTGTAAATTTTGTGAGAGTTGCTATACTTTTCTAATATTTTGCGCTTTTTTGGTGCTTTTTGAAACAGCTAGTGTTTGGTTACTTATGTTTCATTTTTGATCCTTTCAGAACAGTGTTTCGGTACTTGAGGCTTGAACAACCTGGCATGATTAGCGAAACCTGCAACCGACACGAAATGCGTAGCTTATGGGTTAGCTCATTCCATTTAAGTCGCATAAATTTTATATGACAAACTATTTTCTGGTGAATAGTTTACCTTTTTTTACTAGAAATTGTGGTGTTGGCTGTAGTTTAAATTGGTTCGTGGTTTAAATTGTAGATCCGTGGTTTGAATTGGTTATAGGCTGATTCTCAGCTGTGTAGTCCGGGCCTTGGTAGAAGCAAATCCATCACCAAATCAACACCATTCCAGATGGCTCAAGTTTGTTCGGGGGCTTCGTAGTATGTAATGAATTTGAAAATGACATTATCGGGGAGATTTAGAGCGTGAGTTTGGACGTACTGAGTGTGAATATCGAGGCCTCAGCTCGGCTATGCCACCACTTCTATTGAACGGTGTGCCAACTTTTTGTTCAACATCTGTACTACTGGTATTGACATTTTTTCTTCACATCAGCATTCAGTGTCCAACCATTTGAAACGGTATTAAACACTTGATTGCAATTCTACCTTTCTTAGCGGCGTTAAATCTATTTCAGGCAATTGTTTTTAAGCCAAATGTGAACCTATCATCCTATCAGCTTTTTTTAGGTTTGACGTTATTGGTCGCAAAGACATATTGAGAGACCGCAACTATTTTATCTGAATACCGAGATAGTCATAAAGCAAGATTTTAGTGTATTTCTCTGGTGGCGGCAAAGCGAGTTTCTACTGTAATTTGTGAAACCATTGGAAAAATTTGAGAGACCGTTTCGTTCTCTAAAAACATCCTAAAAAAACACTGCATGCGATTATGAGATTTTTTTTCACGATAGCCTGCAAAGCTACCTGAAATGGAAGTAAAGTCAAAACAAATGCGTTGCATTAATTTTTTTGTTTCTGAATTGTTGCTTCTGCAACGAACATATGCTTCCCACGTATATGTAACTGATCCAGCCGCGTATAGAAACGTGATTGTTTTTTAGTTATTTAGTAGACTCCTGTCTTTGGACTTGAGTTGTCGCTTGTTAGTGTAAGAAGAACCATTCTACTTCCAGGCAGGTAGCGAAAACGTTTCAGACATAGTTTTTTTTTTGATTTTGCTACGGATAGCCAAAACAGTGCCAAACACCAGCGTGCAGCATTATTTAGGGCAGGGTCTCCAAACTACGGCCTTCGGGCCAAACCCAGCACCCGAAACCGCCCCGCGAAGACATTTTGTCAATAATGAAAAAATAATATAACCACGAAACGTTTGTCGATGTGATAGATGTAACATATCCCGAAACAAGTACATTACGCAAGATGTCCAGCCGTCGGACTGTTGTATAATAGCTTATGTCGACCTCTGACAAAATCGTTTGGAAACCCCTGCCTTAAGGTATATATTACTGTTTGTAGAAACGACATTGTTTGCAACACCAACAGTGTTGCTAGTTATGTGGAGCTTGTATAAAATGGGTCCCATCTTTTCGGACCCGCTTAAAAAGTTTTTTTTTCTTAAATTAATAATATAAGGTTCTTTTGAACCATAGTTCGAACAACAAAAGTAGCCACATTCTTGGCCTGCTAAACCTTACCACTTTTGTGTAATACCCGACGGTTGGTATCGAAACCAGGTGTATTTAAACAAATGAAGACCTATTTGGCACCCCCTTATATGACTGCCCCCAAACGCCTGGTCTGGATCCGCCACTGAGTCTTACGTTTGTCACGTCGCAAAAACGCTGATCAATCGAATTTTCTGCTGTAAATTGTTGTTTGTCTCAATCTCAGGCGAGCAATGGAACAACGAAGAAAGATCGGTTCCACCTCCTGCAACAGTCGGACCTTTTCAGCGAACGCAACGAAACAAAAAACAAACAAGAAGTGGTTCCGCTATCTTCGGCAAGGCAGTGAACCATTTGTGACAGAAACGACAGCGCTACCTGTTGAAAGAGAGCCCACGGTTGCTAGCAACCGGGTATGAACCAAGCGAAAAAGCAAAGATGCTAGAAGTCAAAAAGAAATTTTTGATTGTATCGTAATGCGATTGGATCTTCTCTAATGAAAAGTCACATTGTGGTGTTCAACATAGCCGCAAGGGTGTACAGAAGTCTGGTCATTGCCGGAGCGAGTGCCACCTGCCAAATTCTAGAATTGAGAGATGTGAGAAATACAGACATTAGGAATAAAAGACAAAAGACAAGTTTCTAAAAATTAAATATTTCAAAGAGTATTATTAATTTTAATGTGTTGGTCTCTAATAGTTTTATTCTGTAAACCTGTGACATATGTTTATAAGCAAAATTCATCTAGTAATGAATATGCATTGAGGAACTATATTTTCCATTTATCCATGGAGATACTGTAAGTATCAGATAGTCCTAAGGAGAAATCAAGAGATCTTTTGAAGACTATTAACAATAGGCTAGCAGAAATTAATCACCCTATAAAGGGGGAAAGAGATAAGGTATAAGGCCTTAAGATAACGATGGCAGTGTTTCATTTACCTTTCGGGTCACGTAACATATATTTGCATGCCCCCCTCAGTCAAGCTCCCGTCAGATCCATGCAGCATGTGTGAGTAACTTACAATATAAAGAAGCATCTTGCTACAGCGTTTTCATATGATGCAATTATTGTGATTTCACTTTTGTGTTGCCACCTGCCTTGGACGCCCTGAGCCGTCGCCCCGTTCGACACCTTGTGCACGCCCCTGCGAAGCCGTGGGTGGAGCCAGCTACAGTGCTATGTTAATGATGAAAGTATCGCTAAATCAATCTAAAAGGAATGTCAGTCAACGATTAATGGAGATAGTGTTATTTTTTAAATGTGGCGTTTTTCGTTTTTTCTCGGTTCGATAGCAGTGCGCGAAAACAGCATTAAAAACATTCTCCGTAAATCAGTGATGGGCGTCCAAAAATGTGTCTGTAAAGGCAGCATGACCTTGGTCTTGATGCAAACATGCGCGTTGTATCAAAACTGAATTTCTTTATCAACCCAGGTGAAAAGGTATTGATTGTAGTAGCCTTTCCCCTTTTACCAAGACACAGGATAACGAATTCACTTTCCACGAAGATAAGTAAAGCTGAAACCTAATAACGTTTATTTTGGTGTCATTCACGTGATGTATTGCTCGTATGTAGGAGTTTGTTTCATTTCAGATTCTTAGAACGTGTCTACTACAACCGTATGTGATATTTTCTTATAAGAGTTGCAAAACCTAATTTGGGTGTGACGTCTCTGTGTATATGTTGCAAGATATGAGTTCAAGGGCTGACTTACTCAGTGCCACTTGCCCTCGGTACTGCGTCTTTGTCTGCGAATTCTTTTTGATTAAATTATTGAATTGTTCTGCTTTTTTGGCATAAATATAATGTTCAAACTTCATGTCTGAAGTTTTTGTAGGAAACAAGTTGAAATTTATGACTGTGGCTTTACTTTTACTTTTGCATTGAAAAAACTACTTTTCGAAAGAAGGAAAAGTGAACGAAAAGCTTCTGTCAACATAAACTTTATTTAGTACATTGTTGTGGAGGAGAAACTATATGTTATTTCTGTTAAGCCCCATCTAATAGCATCTAGTCGTTGCTCTTGATCAACCTAAAGTATACGGTGACAAGTTTATTTCTTCCGCACCCAACTGTAAAAGGCACTGACATAGAGCAGTGGTTTGATTGAAGCAATCTGTATATTGCATGTTTGCTAACAAGCACTGTTTTTGTTGTTGTTACTGCTAAATATTTATTTGTCCAAAACAATTATAATTTTTTTCTAGTAATCGGCGCTTGTCGTTCGGCACGTCATTTTTCGTCACGGGAGCGTCCACGCCCTAACCGGCTCGGCGTACAGATTTTAACAAAGTTTGATGTATGGTAGGTCTCATACCACGAACCATTTGTGACCATCTTTAGCTAAGGTCTGTGCGTTGGCTGAACAGCAAATTGCTGCCGACTTTCACTTCGGGAGATATTGTGATCGTGCAAAATTGCTATCCAACCAGCTCAACGAATCAGCTGATGCGCTTTGTTCAAATTTACATAACACTACATCTGGTTGCAGCCAGTTAGCGCGTTGGGATTATGGTTGCTATGAAGAAGTTCAAGTTTCAAAAGTGGTTTGCGATTTTGACATGCAACAAAATTTCTAAGCAGTATGCTACTCCCTCTACAAAAAATTCAGAAATGAAACACTTGGTAAGACATTAATCAATTCCAGCTTTAAAACAATTTTTTCTCTTAGTCATTTTCAAACAGTAACAGCCCGACTTCCTATAATTCAGGGGTCTGCAACCTTTTTGAGTGAAAGTCCCCACCTGTTTAGCAGCTTGCTTAACGAACCAAAGTTTTATATCATGATATGATGGTGTATTTGTTTTTTTGGTTTAACTTCATATTAACAATACATACAAGGAAAATAGAAAATAATGAAGTTAGAACAACGCAGTCGTAGAAAACAATTTTCTTGATGCCCAAGTGAGGTGGAGAGCTATGCGGTCAAAGTATTTATTTTTAAATAGGCAAACTTAGCTTTTGCTTGCCGTTGCCAGTTTCGGGGGCAGCTTGATTAACAATGTGCGCTCAAAACAGTTCAGATTCACTTAAAGGTAGTTACATCTACGATTAAGTTGTACAAGCTGTGTAGGCTAACTAAAAAAAACAGAGCTAGTTCTTTGGTAATATCGCAATAGTTAGATCAATGGCTGTTCTATTGTTACGACTGGTGATGTCACAATGAATATTTGCAATCATTTACATTTAATCGCATTGAAGACATTCCGATGGGAAAATGTCGCTTGGCTCAAGTTTCATATCGCTATGGGTTAGTTTTTACTTTTTAAGAAAATGATCTCACGGACTACTTGGAAGGACTACACAGGGCAAATGTAGCCCACGGGTTGCAGGTTGGACACTCCTGTTTAGATAGACCAGGCATACTGTGTGACGTTGCAATGCCGTTCTTCCTACGCTTGAACCACCGCTGCTTCTTCGCTCTTATGTGCCGTGTAGAACATCCTTTGCTTTGGATCACTCATGCAGACATTGGGTAGATTGTGAATCGCATGGCATTGTCACGGGTTTCAACGACTTTGTCTCCGGCTAAAGTCTTAACTTTAAGGGGAAGGCCAACTCCCCAAAAGATGCGAGGTTAAATTCGCTCCTACAACTATGGGCTTTTATCGGCGATCACGGAAGATTTATTTTTCCCTGCGAAATATTAGCTTCCGTTTAAAACTCACACCGAGTCGTCTGGATACACCAAGGTCTACCTTTCTCCACTTCATGTTGGACTTGGCATCGGCGATACATCGCAGCCGTCATTTGCAAGGGTTACTGTAAACAGTACTCAACTGTGTGTGAATAAAAATTATGTGGGATCTCTCTTTTTCTTTGAACCTGCTCTTATGTATGGCGATTGCATAATTAACATCCGAATGGTACCTCTTAATGCAAACTAAATTCTGAAAATACATCACAATACTGTCCAGATCTTGTAACATCCTGACATGAAGCTTTTTGCATAAAAACCTAATGTCCGATAAGGTGCTCAGTTAACATAAGTGTCAACCAAGTATAAGCGTCACATTGTCTTTCGGAAAGTAGTAACGATATCATGTTTACCACTCGTGACACTTGGAATACCCGTAACTAGAGCAAAAATCAAACGAAGTTGGTAGGAAATGGCTTTGTAGCTTGAAAACTACCATTCATTTATTTTAAAACTTTGTCCGAGCACTGAAAAAAGTTAACATTCGTTCTCCACACGAGTCTTCTTTCAAGCCTTTGCTCTATCATGTAGGTCGCTTCTTTTGCACCACAGCTTTCCACGATTAACGTCAAACATAAAAATAAAGGTAAATTTCATGTAAGCATCTCCCATCACATTTTTTTCAATTTCGTCCACAACTGTGCCTTGTTAGTAGAGTTGCAGTGCGTTAAATCTCAGCCTTAATTCCGTGAGCTACAGTATTTGATCTTTTCTTCGGCGTTTAGTTAAAACATTGTGAAGCGGGTACCATTCTTTTTTTTTATATAAGGAGCTTGTACCTGTATTTACCGAGAGTGACACAAAGCAGTACGATTTTTTACCGTGTTTTTGCCACTATTTGTGTTCGAGCTTGTGTCAGGTTTCTACTGAAAGTGTGGCTGGATGCAGGTACAGTTGCCTGAAATGGTATTGTTTGCAAGTAAACTTTCTTGAAAGTGGATCGTAGTTGTGATTCTGATACACCTTTTGTCGTGTAACCGCAGCCACGTATTGTGCAGTCACGATATTCTTGATTATCGACTCCAGAATTGCAATCGATAATAGTAAGAAGTTCTTCAACGTTTTGGAACAGCGAAATTGAAAAACGACCTAAAAATGCTATGATTTAGGCAAGCATGTTCTTTTGTAAATACGTTGCACTAATTTAAAGTAAGAAACTAATAGTTTATCATATTTCATCGGGTATGCGTTGTTTGTTGACTGTGATATGTGAGTGTCTATTGTACCTGCGTTATTTTAACAGCAAGAGCACAACATGGCGTTGAGTAAAACAAGCACTCGTAGTCAATTTACATTACCAGTTGGTAAAGCCCGAGAGATAACTACTTGTTGCACAAGTCGAATACCATCAGAAGACCGTGCTGGACTACACTAAAATACTCCTGATTTGATAATTTTTAAAGTATTACTGTAGTACTGCTGGGATATTTTAGTACCTGTTTTGTATGTGTCGCGTTTACGGTGACTACAGTTGCGTTGAATTACATGCATTGCATGCTATTTCGCAGGGCACTGAAAAGTTTTTTTTGTAAGTTTTCGCCCTTGTAAACGTAGCTGCACTGCAAGGTAACGAACTGTACATAACTTGTTGCCAATATAGTTGTTGTTCTTCAGTAATACGTTGCCTTTGTTGATTTTAACGTTTCGAGCCTGTTCTTGCAGGAAATCGTCTGTGACATAAGAGCACGCAAATGCAGTATTTCTGATATAAACTGGATCCAAGAACTTTGCTCTATTGAAACGTGTACGATATTCTGCAAGGAAACAACTTTGCCTGTATTTGATTGGCTTCGTTGTGAGCTTTCGAACCATCCACTAATGATATGCAGTGCAGCTAGCATATTTTAAGAAGCCGAGTTAAAAGCACTGAATGGCATTGGCTGATTAAGTGTAACTACTAAAAAAATTCTGTTGTCTTATTTCGTTTGATATTGTGAAACATGTTTGTTGAGCCAAATGCGGTACTATATGTTTTGAAGTATTTACATGTCAGAAAACAGACGGACATAACAACAGCTGAAGAAGAAAAGCCGAGTACCTACGTTTTTCCAGAGTTCATTTGGCACCTTATATAGTGTAGCTTAGGGTCTTGTTTAAAGCGTGTTTCAACTTTTAAAATTGCTTCCTTGGTGTGTACCTCTCAACGATCTACAGCACTAGCTGGTCATATGTCAACGCCTCAGTAATAAGCTGTAAATGTGCTATCGTTATTTCTGACGTTAAAGTTCTGACATCTTTGCGTTTGACCACTCAAGAGCAAATCTGTATGTGCGAAGTGCACGTGTCGATGCACGCAGCACGTAAATTGGTAGAATGGTAATCGACGTACAACGAAGGGTGCAATCAACGTGAGTTGCACACATACTGTTTATATTTCGATCGTTACCAAACAACGTACGAAGAAAGGATAGTTATTCGGACACCGAGTCAGTCTGTGCTACAGCTTGGGTTATTTCAACTCAAAGCTTGCAATAGAGGGTTCTTAAAAATACTCAGTTCCGAGTGCGTTGCATTTTATTGAGCTTGGGCCATACGGAATAAAGTCACTCACAAGTAGTTGTGGACAACGATACTCCACTCCTGTATTGTTTTACTTGTAAAAACAAAATTACGGTTTTTCGAAAATTTGAGACTCCAAGAGCTGGCGATAACAACCAAATTTGTACGCTGTCGTCAAGTAAGTTGTGTACTTGTTTTCAACCCTTTCAGAATGCCTGATCGGTGTCAAGTAGATGCTTTCGTTCGGTTCTTTTCCTCTTTGTTCTACTGTGCACTCTATAACGAGTGAAATTTAGTACCTACGATGTTTTGGGCAAAAGTAGTAACACGCAAGTGTGCCATGTAAATGTAAAACGTAAAGTTGGTTGGCTATATGAATAGATTGTAAACTGATTAACCAACTTATTGAGTTCCCAAAGCATTATTCAACCACATCGCGACCTTGAACAACAAGTTTGGTATTTTTTTCTTGTTAGAAAAAATCAGCAAAAAATGCAAGTTATTACATCAGCATTAATTTGTGCGATAAACTTTCCGATATTTACACTCCTAAGAACGTATTGTTATTAGTCCTATTTTTGTTCATTCCTATGTCTTGAGAAATGTTGCTCAAAAATGTCATGCAAGAACATAGTAGCTCGTGTCCGAACTCCAAAATAGTTACAGCACGTTTAGCAAATCAACATTTGAGCAGGATGCTCTATTGAGTAGATTTGAGTTAATGCTGCATGTTTGTATTTCTTCTGTTTTGATTCTGGCTCGAACCCAGTCTTTCGACAATTGCAGTATTTAAACCTATTTGGTGTCGGAAAAATGTTTAGGATCAGAGGTATTTCAGCTTTTCTAGTTGGTAGCAGTCACATGAATTCAATTCAAGATTCTTTCGTATAGACAGCACATGAGCACACGCTGGTCAAGACCTTGATTTGACAAGATATTCTAAGAGAGGAGGATTGTCCACCTCATAAATGTGACCCGGAGTTAAGTTTGGTTCAGTCACGCAGGATGTGGTGTGCAGTCTGCACCTTGCCACACTCAAAACTCTGACCTGCACAGGCCCATTGTTTTCATGTTGACCACAAATCGACTAACACGGGTCCGCAGGCGGTTGAGGTGAATCCAGACATTCCTGGGGAGGCCGCAGCATGGTGGTTGAGGACCAAATGCGGGAATGAGAGATTGAAAAGCTGGAGGGATTGATGCAGTGGGTGTACCGGCATTTGACAACAATTCCATAGCGAATTCCTGGTCAACCTCGGTAAGGATGAAGGAAACTGCCTGACAATTTTTACTAACTCATGCTTCGACGACATTTGTATGCCAAAAGTGTCGCTGGGAAACTAGCAACCCCTCCAAAAACCTATCGTCCCATGTCCCTCCTCTGTACCACTTTCAAACATACAGAACGTTTAATCCTCAACCGAATCAACCTGATAGTTGAAAACATTCTACCTCGGGAGCAGGCGGGGTTTCGCAGGGGGTGCTAAACGGTGAATCGACTTCGTCTCACGCAGAACATCGAACAAGCATTCGAGTTCAAAACGGTCTACGGCGCTATCTTTCTCGACCTCACGGCAGCTTATGTGGCCTGCAGCTGAAGCTCCAAAAAGTACTAGCATCTCAACCCTTGGTCAACTTCATCTTGGAACATGTATGCTCTAGATGATTTTGTGTCATACACTAGCGATGGTCAAGCACGTCGCCCCTTCATAACAAGAAACGGAGTCGCACAAGGACCTGTCATCGTCCCTTTTTGTATGATATATACAAAGCAGACTTTCCGGAAACCTCGGCCACGCGCTGCATGTGCTCCGACGACGTTGCTCTGACGGTCTCAATCCTCCAGTCCCTACGTTTATCGAAGCCATGGGCGTCCGCAGAAATTTTTCCAGGGTAGGGCAAAGTCGAAATTTTGCATATCTTTAGGTTGTTGACGATGCAACGCATATGGACGCACACAAAACTCTTCACTCTTTCTACACCACAAAGAAATGCCCATTGTTACGGCAACAATTGCATACAGCGTCTTCCCTACAAGAAAATTGTACACTAAGCTAAAGTTTGTTTTAGTGAGCATGGATATTTTAAGACTGAGTTAGCAGAGTTCGAAATTAATTACAGTTTCTGAATTATTACAATAAGTATAAAATTTTATCAAAATACGAACAAAATACATATTTAATGGCAATAGATGGTCGTTTTTGTAAAATTTTGTTTAAGGTGTAAGTCTCCGCTGGCCGCTATGACTTGGGAAAGCACACAGCTTACTCTCAATACAGCAGTCCAGTACGGTACATTTGTACTAGAGTTCGTTCAAATCTTCGCAGAGACAATTGCGAGAAACGATCCACGATGATCAGAGTTGCAGGTCAATTTACTCTCGCAAGAGCACTGTGTAAGATCGTGGCACGTCTAGAGAGAAGGTCGTGGTGTTTTACAAACATTCACGGCACCAGGGAGTTCAACGCTAATTTACCTGCGTAGATACAACAATGATAGTTATCCCTGGTAACCACATAGATGCCGCAGCAAATACAACAAACAAAACAGGTTACCACAAGTCGAGCTGATACGCTGACAGCTGAGTTACTACCACTCACTGCAAGGATCACTGTTACTTCGACTGAACTAAGCAGCACAACGGCCACCTAACTATAACACGGTTTGTTTGATATGGTGGTTTGTTGTTGGCGCTTTATAACTACCATGGTCTTGTAGCGCCACGACTGAGTTTGTACAATTTCTGGTTTCATTTTTACTCGGCTTTTTTTTATGTTCTACGTGAGTTCCCTGCAGCTCTTTCCGTACACCGTGCGCCTGGTGAGAAGGCCGCAGTACCAATTTACAAGGTCTTGGTAAGACCCGGCCGAGAGGCGAACTCTCGACCTACCAGCACCGAAGCGGACGCACTTACCTCTAGGCCACGGGCTGGTCTACTAACACGGTGAACAAAGAACTGAACATGTCGTTGTGAGCAAAGGAACAAGGCGACGATGCTCCGCTCCCGGAATTCCAGGGAATGCGCTTGATCAACTGATTAAGCGCCGTGTTTTGAGCGGGTGAGTAATTGATCGACCGTAACATACCGGCCCCAAAATGACAAAATCAAGTAATGAAGTCATTTTCAAATAAAAAGGGCGAGTAATTACGAAACGCCGACCACGAGCAGGTAAAGTGTATACAACACTTGCGAGGGCAAGCATATGCAAACTTGCTAATACGACGAACCCAATGAAGGGCAGTGTATACAACACTTGTGATCACGAAAACTTGAACGGGAAGTAACAACTGCAACCACGAAAACTTGAGCGGGAAGTGTATACAACACTTGCTACCACGGTAACTTGAACGTGAAGTGTATACAACACTTGCAAGCACGATAACTTGAGCGGGAAGTGTATGCAACAATTGCGACCACGAAAACTCGAGCGGGAAGTGTATACAACACTTGCGAACATGAAAACACGAGCGGGAAGTGTATACAACACTTGCTACCACGAAAACTTGAGCGGGAAGTGTATGCAACACTTGCGAACATGAAAACTTGAGCGAGCAGAGCTTACAGCGCCTGCAACACGAACACTTGACAGAGCAGTGCCTACAGCATCTGCAAACACGAAAACTTGCGTCGGCAGTGTATACAGCAACTGCAAACGCGAAAACTTGAGCGAGCAGAGCCTACAGCACGTTCAAACACGACAACCTACGAGGGCAGTGCATACAGCACCTGCAAATACGAAAACTTTAGCGAGCAGTGCATACAGCACCTGCAAACGCGAAAACTTACGTGGGCAGTGCATACAGCACCCGCAAACACGAAAACTTCAACGGACGACACTTGCTAATGGAGCAGACAAGCACATGCAGATGCGGCTGCACAAAGGGCTTGATCAATTGATGTCACTGTTGCTTCATGAAACATAATAGAGACATAATAGAGTAAGCTGCAAACGATCAGCTTCAACAGAGAAGGATGACCCCCACTAGTGGGCGCACGACAAGATCAGTCAGTAAAGGAACAAAGGTCGAATGCAGTTCGCGTTAAGATTCAGCAAGCTTGTCTAGCGGAAAATTAATTCTCGCTTTCACGTTAAAGCGGTCCAACGCCCTCAACATGTAACCAGGACGTAGTTACAGACAAACAACACGATGCATGAAAACAAAATTAAACGAACAAATATCTCCATCGGTCGCTGGCTTCGAGAAGACAGCTTTCATACGTCTCGTACATAGAAGCTGCTGCGCTCTTCACTCGTACGCGCCGAACAACGTCGTCACTGTCAGGAAAAGTCTCTGTAACGACAGCTTTTGGCCAGCTGCCATGTTTGAAACCCTCTTCGACATCAGAGTACGATGTCAGAATAGTGTCTACCAACTCGCAAGTTGCGAGAAAGCTGTAACCCAATTTGTCGCTGGTGCAACAGCGAAAAGCATATGCAGTGTACAATCCTTTTCACGGACCTTGCCATGACTTCCCATGCTATCCTTAATTCTAGTTTCTTCGTTACAAGTCTCCCCACAAGCCGAGGCAGTTTAAATGCAATCGTCGCAGCACAGAACTCAAGCTTGTGTGCTACACGCGGTCTTTCAAGCACAGAGGAGCAGCGTATTGCAAAATAGAAAACAAGACAAAGATAGCAAACTGCTCCGTACCCAACGACGCTAAGATCACAGAAGCAATTAAGCTCGTTTACCGTTTGTGTAGCTTCATCAACGCTGTTTTCATATTTCAAACAGTCATCAACATCAAATCTTTTCTTCACTCTCAGCACAGTCTCAGAGCTAATATGAGTTTCAGTTTCATCAGCTACCTTTCGCAATGCATAGCTTGCACATGCTTGTGAGGTATTTCCTCCGATCAAATGCGCAGGGTTCTCAGCCATCGATCGGTTATCAGTTAACATCGCATCTTTTTTCGACGGTAGTTCTCGCTGATAATGGCCATTAAGTTTTGTTATTGAAGTTTCAGCTTTCTGAGGAAATTGTTTGTCCTCAACAGAATATGGCGCATCAGAAACTTGACTGTTATCAGGGAAGTCATAGTTGAACATTCTTTTCTTTCGTTCATACTGGATATCATTGGCACTTTGCACGCAGTTCACAGCATACCCTTTGGAACCACGTGTTCTGGGATCTGGGCCAAATAATGTCCACCCCAACCCAGTTCTCAACGCTCGTGGCTGATCTGGTTCACCTTCTACGGACTCATGAATTACATGAGCTTGCCAGACATGAGCACCAATAAGAATTTCCACTTTTTGTTTGGAGATTTCAGGGAAGTTTAATCCTGACAAATGGTAATATTTAGATACAACTTCGTTGGTCCGAATGCTTGCATTAAAGTTGGGAAGTTCCTTAACTACGAGGACACTTGTAATAGAAATCAATTCGGTTCCTTGTAAGCCATTGAGTTTCACAGCGACAACGAAATCTTGATGGTGTTTAGAGCCAGTCACTCCCTCAATCTTTCTCGTTACTTCAGCTCCACGCAAGTTGTCTTTGTATCAAGTTTGTAGTGCAGAGCGATAGATTAGAACCTCCATCAAGGAAGGCATAAGTGTCGACGAAATGCGTTTGGTCGTTACTGTACACTCGCACTGATGCTACCATCAATCTTGCCATCTTGATTTGGGATGCCACGGTTATCGGACTCACGTTGACCTGTGCACTTGAGGATTGCGTAGTCGCACCAGATTCACGGTCGCTTGCTAGATGTTCGGAATTAGTGCTAGAGCTGTTGTCGTTGTGCAACAAGCTATTGTGCGGCTTATTGCAAGTTGCGCATCTATTATTACTTTTACACTCCCTTGACATATGACCTCTCCCTAAGCAGTTGAAGCAATTCCTCTCACTTTTCACGAGGCTCCAACGTTCGGGCACGGGGGTAGCTTGTGGAAGTTGTCGCACCTATACAGAGGGCGCTTACCATTGCAAGATAAGCACGTCGTTCTGTTTTCAGTAACGGTCGAATTTGTGATCTCAGACGTTGCTGCAACTTGTTTAGTAAAAACCCTTGAGGGACTTTGTTGCTGGGACCTTTTAGTAGCCATCGAGTTTGCCACTATTTTGCCAAAGAAGGTGTTACTGCGCTGAACGGCTTGTTTCACAAAGCAAGTTAGTTCTTCAAAGGTGGCAAGATGTCCATCAGAGTTTATTTCCACCTTGTTACAAAACATTTTTTGTAAATAAATCGGCAATCGTTTGAAAACGATTTCTTAAGTCTGTGGGCTATCGAGCAGCAATCCAAAACCCCACGCTTTCATTACAATTTGAAAGTTGGTCAGATCAGTAGCCAGCTGACGTAAACTCTCCTGATGAGGCTTCAAATGGGGTATTTGCAAATTGAACTAAGGTGCGCATCAACAACAATATGTTTTTGCCCAAAATTTTCATAGAGGAGATCTAGGGCTTGTCGAAGACCTGCAGAAGCGGGGCTTATCACTGAGCATGATTTAATTAATTCGCGGGATTTACCGACACACATTTCCAATAAATATTGCAGCTGAGATGCAGGGTCCGCCACCTGATCAAGGATCGTCTCCTGGAAGCTTTTCGTGAAAGCGAAATACTCGAGTGGATTTCCGTCAAACGTAGGTACGCTTCGCTTAGGTAATGAGAATCCTTGTTGGATTATGGAACCTAGACACTTAAGTGACTCAGCAGTCATGAGATTAGCATTGCTAGGCCCTTGTTCACGTGTGATCTCTGGCCCCATCGAACTAGGCTGAATAGGTATAACTGCCGGATTAGCACAGATAGGCCGAGATAGATTGTAGTTATTCCAACGTTCCTTAGCAAATGTGACTCTATGAGAGGGTGCAGGGTTAGTCATGACATAAGGGGTAGGAATCACAGGGATAGCAGGTGAAGTATAAGGGGACTGATGGCCGGTTGCAGCATAGCTTCGGATGATAAATTAGGGACTTCAAAGAGGTTGGGGGTAGGTTGGGTAGCAGGTTTTGAGTACATCGTATGTCCAATGTCTTTTGTGTTAGTAGGGTTACTGCTTGTAAAGGTCGGTTGAGATACAGTAGGTAGCGTCTGAGAAACGTTGGGTAGCGGTTTAGCACATTTCTTTATTGAAGTATTAGAACGATGAGAATCACGTTTTCTTCCAGAAATCTGGGATTGTTCTTCGTCGAGTATCAAATTTTCTTCCTTAGCATCTAGCTCTGCTAAGCGCAGTTGCAGTTTAGCTTCTATAGCCATTACTTCCAGTTCTCTTCTTGCTTTTCGTAGCGCAATCAATTCCCGTTTTCTCTTAATTGAAGAAGCAGACGAAGCCTTGGAGGCTGTGTCGTCAATTTCGCTGGCGGAAGGGTCGCCATCCGTACAACGCTGTACATATGCTTGAAATTCGTCTTCATAGACAATCTTTCTTTTCTGCGATTCTGAATACTTACTTTGCGCTTCGATCCCTTGCTCTCTATAGCCAGCTGTGTTGCGAGCACCGAAGCGGACGCACTTACCACTGGACCACGGGCTGGTCTGAACAAAGAACTGAACGTGTCGTGAGCAAAGGAACAAGGCGACGATGCTCCGCTCCCGGCATTCCAGGGAATGCGCTTGATTAACTGATAAAGCGCCGTGGTTTGAGCGGGTGAGTAATTGATCGACCGCAACAATTGCGTCCCTTGTTTTATTGCTTTTCCAATGTTTTGGAATGTTGCAAGTGCGTGGTATGAGATTTCACTACGCAAATGGTCTGGTGGTACTGCGCAATTGCGCATTTTAGGAGCATTAATTGCAAAAATGCACTTTGTTGGCAGCAATGCTTTTTTCACTCATGTTTCTTTGCACATAGTATAAACCAGGGGTGGGCAAACCCATTTGCAGAAAACCAAAGCACCAGCGAGCCGCAAAACAAGTTTGTAGTGTCTACACCAGCTATGTCCAACCCAAATGGCTTACTGGGCCAAAAGTTATGTCACTCTTAAACAGGGCCGCACATTGAATGGCCTACTCTGATCTTCGAAAACTAAATTTAGCCAAAACTAATGTCCTGAAAGCGTTCGAATAGTAACTGCAATGGTAACAGACGTGATAAAGTGGCACTGAGGACCACCTGCAAAAATGTCAAATTCAAGATTATCAAAATAAGGACAAGTTGTCTGTGTGTAGGATACTTTTACTACAGCGAAAACCTAAATTGGGCCGCACAAAACCTTCGTTTATGCCGCATGCGGCCCGAGGGCCGCGTGTTGGACATAGCTGGTCTACACAAATACGATAAAGAATGCCGGTTTTACGTGAAATGATGTACAGTCATTGTCGCTGTTAAGTTTTTTGAATTTGTAATACCCGAAAATCTGGACAATACCTTCTTATTGCTGTGCGAATTAATTTTCCCAAAGGTTAATTTCTAGGGTTGTACGATGGTTTGATTTTACGAACTTCATTACAGAGAAAGTCACAGCAATATGTCGTGCTGTATACAGAAATGAGTTGTACACAGGTCTTTTAAATTGTGGGTATTTTCTGGAACCTGTGGCCAGAAATAATGGTAAAGTGGCATTGACTAAAGTTTTTTTTAGAGCCAGTCAGTTTCATTTTTACAACAGAAGTTTGTGACAAACGGTTGGAGAACTGGATCGCCACCACTGACTACATTAACGATAAATGAATTTACAAGGAATGCAAAGCATGGTTTTAACTCTTGGAAATGGTCAAATCTGGCTTGGATCTCTTCCAGTTGTCCTCCAATTTATTTTTGTATTCTTCCACTTTGTGGTCCTGCAAATGCCTCTTCGCGAAAAGCATTGGGACAATGGCACAGTGGCGTAGCCAGCCCAAGAACTTGGGCGGCCAAAATATTTAATTTTCGGCGAATAACACTGTTTTGTTTGAAAAAACGCCTCAAAGAATAAAATGACTATGTTCTAAAAATTTGAGGGATCCATGACCCCTTTGACCCCCCCCGTAGCCACGGCTATGGAATGACGGAATGTTTTTGACAGTGTCTTTGAAAAACTTAATCTTCGTTATCAGTTCGCGTAGACTCTCTAGTAACTAACCTTGCAAGAGGAGGCCATGCGCCTCCTGTCGCACCCCGATCGCCTCCTGTCATAAGGTTAGATCGCCCCCCTAAAACCTGCGAAAGTAACTTTATTCATCAATTTTTTTTTACAATCCGAAAACAACATTCGCGATATGAGGCCATTTTGCCATCCATTGTTTGTCACAGCAATGTTGTGAAGTATCCTTCATCTCTCTTACAGCAGCGAAGTCGTTATGAGACTTGACTAGCAAATATTATTGAAATCGCCTCCCCGAAGTTTACTGACTGGATCCGCTCCTGCCTTACGAGCTCGCGTAAACACATTGAGGTTACAACTCTGTCAATTTGAGATATTGCTATTTATCTAGAAGAACCACACAATATGTCGCAGTTCGGTATGAACGTACGTGGCTTACCACTATTAGCAGTCGCTGTCTCGCTGCATTACCTGCCAAGATGTCTGCGTTCAGCAGTTACATAACGTAACTTGAAGTGAGCCTTAAGGATATTGTTGCCATGTTAGTGTGACGCAAAAAACGCTAATAGCAGAACAATTCGCTCCCGACTTCCGCAACCTGCATTTGCAGCCAAGGGAGAGGATTAAGTGAACTGCAATTTCATGACTGCATAATACCAGAACAGTGAACTGACTTTTTGTGCAGTGTGAGTGTCATATCGGCAAACAAACTGTCATTGCAAGAATTAACACAACTAATCGGAATTAAACAGCTGATTTTACAATTTCCAGAAATTTTTGATTTTTATTTCCACTATCCAGGTAGGGACAAATGCCCGTTTTGCCCCCTCCTCTTGCGGACGCCCATGATCGAAGCGGAATTCATCCTGTGAATTCAAATTGTTCCCTTGAAACCAAAATTCGTTTCAAATCGACTGGTAAAAATGGAAAACAGCAGTCTTCCTACATGCTGTTGGTGTTTTTCTCGCCTCTAAACCGTCAACAACTGTTGACACTAAAGCTTACGACAGGTTTCTCAAAGCGAAGTTATAAATGTTTACCTATCACAATTTTGCCCAAAGAAATTGAAATTAAAGAAAATTGGAGGTTATTGTTGGTTTTGCGTTCGAGTGAAAATGTTGATGATATTCGTACATGGTACGAGTGCATGAACCCGTGTGTGTATATATATATATATATATATATATGTGTGTGTGTGTGTGACCGCAGGGCCGGCCTTAAGCCGATGCAACCGATACAGCTGCATTGGGTCTCGCGCTTCTGGACGCCCGCGCCATGGTGTTTAGGTAGGGTAGATTGTTTATTTCTTCCAGATACTCCTTGCGCTCGAATTCAGTAGAAACGGCTTCTAACTCATTGTTTACAAACAACGCTCTTGGTAGAATTAGCAGTTAATTCCTCATATTATCGAACGTTAGCAAATGTGCTCAATTCATGTGGTAAAGCTTTATATCTGCGCTCTACCATGGCCGTATAGCACGTTTGACTGAACACGATGAATTCATAAAATCATTGCTCAGAGGGGCCCCGCGCCGAGGTCTTGCATTGGGCCACACACCTGCCAGGGCTGGCCCTGGTGACGCAGTTGTGCGCGCTTAAAAGCGTAACTGTGACCTCATTCTGCCTGCCGATGTTTGAGACGTGTGCGTGTCGTTATCTCTTCTACTTTACTTACTAATACAAGCCATCAAAAATATTGCTGATTCAGTCATTAAAGAATGATTGAAAGTAAAATCGTTACTTAAAAATTAGCTTCAAGTCGCACTACAAGCAATTCACATAAATTTTGTTTTCCCCAAATACCTAAGTTTCCAAATGCTTACTTGAATTATGTCTATAGGTTATCTATCAGAATGCTTTTCTCGTCAATTTTGGCGGTGCTTGTGACGTAGGCCGTGGATTCTTCGAACCGGCAAATTTAGAAACAACTAAGGTTTTTTAATCTCAAACTTGTTGAGGTTGCATCGTCCATATGCTTTAGTACTTAGTGATTAAAAAATTTCTCTTTAACGCGCGTGCCGGTCACTACGATGGCCGGTAAACCTTTGATCAGCCATAACTATGGGGCGCCGTTTGTAAAAATATTATATCTGACAGATTTAGCACAAAAACTGCTGTCTCTGCGTGCATTTAGCTATCTCTGTGAACATTTAGCTATCTCTGCGCGCATTTAGCTGTCTCTGCGCAGAGATAGCTATCTCTGCACGCATTTGCTACTAAAGTGATGTGTGTTGCCAAAGTTATTTTTTGGGCAAGAACGCCTAGCCGAGCAGTTCCTTTCGATGCACTTTTTCTATGACAGCGTTATTCTCTTTACAAAACAGTGCTCATCTCCAAGCGAGCACTTTGCTTTCAACGTGCTCTTTCTGTGAGAACAACTTCGTGCACCTGAAGGCGCTGAGAGGCGGTGAGCTGTGTTCGGTGAGAACAGTTGGAATGGTCAAACGTGACGAGATCCTCTTAGAAATGTTAAGCAAAAAATGGCACTAAAACTGAGACCACCAACACAAGTTAACTGTAGCCCATCGTCTGCACAAACCAATGTTATTATCAAACCAGTATAATTTAGACCAGAAACTACCTAGCTTTATATGACGCCAAAGAATTCATACCTTGCAGTAGCCTAGCTTTTGTCTGGATTACTGAAACAGAACACCAAGTTTTTCATCAGACAGGATACCATGTTTTCCTGCGACACTCTTCAGCGCTATATATGCATGCAGATTTAGCTAAATGCGCGCAAAGATAGCTATCACTGCGCAGCGTTAGCTATCTCTGCGCAGAGATAGCAGTTTTTGTGCTGAATCTGTCAGATATAATATTTTTACGAAAGGCACCCCATACATGACTCCTGAACGGATCGGGTTACAGAGCCAATGAAAAAAATCCCTGGATTCACAAGACAGCAAGGGATCGAATGCGAATGACGAAAACATACCTTTACATTTGAAATTTTTGAGAAAAATCCATGTCTGTGCATTTGCCATACTAAATTTTTGCTAAATTCAGAAAATCCCAAAACACGTTGCCCGCATCCCATTTAGCCTTTCCGATTCGGTTTTTGCGCTTCGCCGACCGCCGGAACACTAGAAAATAGGATCCTTTCACAAACGTCGGGTCGGGCCGTTTTGGGGAGAAATTATGGGGTCCAAAAGTGTAGGTTAGGAAAATTGACTTCGAGATCACGTTTTAGGGTCCAGAGAACAATACAGGTGTTTAGTGACTTGCGAAGTGGTTTAAAATGTTCTAGGAGCTATTCCGAAGTTTTAGAGACCTTGATTAGCCTGCTTGCCTAAGGTGTTGGATTTATGGCCAAAAATAGACCCTAAAAACTGCTCAGCCACCTAGTGGATATTTTGATTTCTTTAACAAATAAAATTTTCCTGTCAATATTTTGTCTTGAAATTTCGTGGGATGTTGTAAAACACCCTTTCTGCATGTTGGGTAGGATTGGTGGGTGCTGGCTGTCAGAAAAGTGGATTTAACTTCTAAATACCTCCGAAATCCGTGGTTTTTGCCCCGTGGACCCCCCACCAAACGAAGTTTCAACCTTTTATCATCATTGTAAAGGTAAGGTCTTCTACAAAGTTTTTATGCAGAAAGTTTGTTTCCAACGTGTTTGGTTTGAGCTGTATGGCTGTTTTGAAAGGACGCAGGTGGTTTTCCTAGCCTACGCGGAAAACGGTTTTTCCTCTGAAACGACGTTGCGATGACATCACAGGTGGGCGTGACCATCTAAAAAAGTGCGGTACTGTCTTACGGATCCAATGATACCTACAGTGACTCTCGAGCTCAATCCGTTCAGACGTCATGGTCGCTCAAAAGTTTGCCAGCCACTGTAGTGGCCGGCGCGGGCGTTAAAGGGAGCATAGTTTTGGATAACAGTAGCAATTGTTAGCAATAACATGTTTACGAAGAGAGGGGTCAGGCTTCACGAGCTTCGTAATGTCGATGGCTCCATCAGACTTCAGTTTTAAATTGAAGCCCAAAACGCAAGCGTGTGAGAGTCGTGGAGTCATATCAATTTTCAATCCATATTTCAAAAATTACCTGTTTTGTAGATTTTATGCTTTTATTTCACGCATTCTTTCATCACATTTGCGCCTGGCTGTAATAAAGCACTTGAACTATGTCTACACGGAAGCACACAACATAATAATACAAATGCAAAATGGTATTTTTCGTAATGGAGTACCCTCATTCGCAGGCAAACATCTAAAATGTCAGGTTGCAATCAAACCGCAAGAACTTTGAAACATCTAAATCAAACCGCAAGACCGCAAGAAAATCGGGTAACGGAATTCGCAAATATCTACGTTTTTACTTAAACCAGGGTTTTTCAAGGTGTTTTAGGGACCCGATACAAGGCCCTAGAATTGAAAATTGCGTCCCTAGAATCTGAGAAATTTGTCATCGAGTCCCTAGAATCAAAGAAAGCCGGGTCCCTAGAAGCAGAGAAATCGGGTCGCTACAGGTCCATACCGGGCACTAACATTTTCCTTAAAAAACCCTGCTTAAACTCTTTCATTTTGAAGTTTTTTGGAAAATGTTATGACCTTTGATACCTTACCATATAATTTCTACTGTGTTTGAATGTCACAATTACTTACAGGCCTGTAGCTAGGTATTAAGGTTTGGAGGGGCAAAATACATATTAGGGGGGATAAATTTTATTTTTATTGTACGTTTCAAACAAATCTTTTTGAGCACAACAAAATTTGGGGGACAAAAATTCCCCCCCATTGCTACGGGCCTGGCTGCTTATATTTCCACCAATAAAGAATCGTCAAGTAGCACTAAAAGCATGTTTTGCCCATACTTGATTGTGGTTATATTTATTATAACTGTACGACTACTGACTCCAATCTCCTCCTAAACGTTCAGACTGCTGCAGCCAGGGCCGGTATTAGCAAGTGTGGGGCCCAATTGGAAGTACTTTTGCGAAGTCCCACTCAGTGGCGTATGCACAAATTTTTGATAGGGCATCACGTCATAATGGTTGAAATCGCTGATGAATAAGAGCGAGGACTTGGGCATAACCCCCAGTTTCACCTCTCCAGCAGAGAATGCAACGGACAACCTGCGGCCCACGAGGGCGTTTTGTGCGGCCTGCGATGCTTTTTGGGAAATTTCGAATAATTAACATTTACGTCATTTAGTTTATTCATCGGTGTTTATTACTCGCAATTTGCCTAAAACTCACGATAACTTCCGCAGGAAATAAGATGTATATGCTGTTTCGAGTAAGGTTCAGGTATCGCCATTGTTGCGTCAGCGCCATAATGCGGTCATCGCATTATTACATTTGTCCTCATTTGGCCCTCGGAGCAATTTGAGCTTGAGACCCCCTGGGTTGCAGTGAAACCCGCTTAGAGCACAAACCGTTTACCATAGAGCAGATTTTGCATATCCAGGAAAACTAAAAAAATCCTTTTCTCTTCAAACATGACATATTTAAAATAATTGCAGATTTTCCAATAACTGTAACCCTGCTGTTCAGAAAATTTTCAAAATAGGCAAGCACTGTAGTAGTCTCAAACTTCCACAAAAGTCATCCCACCTACGCATATTTTTAGACTTTTTGCAGCTTCTAATTTGTTAGGCTATTGTATATCTCAGAGCTACGACGCTAATCTGTGCGAGAACGATGCAATAACCCTTGTTTGGGCAGTAGGCTATTTCATAATGCAACTCTCATACCACAAGAACTTCATAAACTGTCACTTGTCTTTAGCCAAATAAGGTAGTTTCAACACTTCTGTTACTTTGCAAATGGCTTAACTGTTAATATTCGTTAAAGAAATTTTCTGCTGCTTTTTAAAGAACCGCTTTTTTGCACACCGGAAATAGTCATTTATAATTCAAACCAAGTTTATTTCAAACCTTGTCGCCGATCTCAGGTTGCCTTATCAGATCTCTGCGAGAGTGGAATGGAACAAGACTGACTAAGCAGCACGCATTTGCAATTACGAACTAAACTTAACCTTCAGGAAACAAGTAGCAGTAACTGATGAAACAGCAATAACTATCGAACCGTCGCTTGTAGCAACTATTGAAAAAAATTGATCTGCTAAACACGAAACGCTTGTAATTGAAACAGAAAACAGATTAAAAACTTTATCCTCTCTGCCGCTATTGAAAAAACGCAGGCTACACATTGCAGAAGAACAATTACCACTGTTACGATTAAAGAACGAATTATAATGATTGAGAGCGTTAGAAAACGGAGCAGCTCATTTTTATTTTCGATGGTTTGCGATGGCAACTGGCCCCACGCTTAAAAAATACTGTGGGCCCCACGGCAGCCCTACACAAACACTTTCGATTGAAAGTGCAAGTTTCTAGTAGCGCGGGACTCCCTTTGGCGCGGGACCCGATTGGAAGCGATCAGCTAAAGGCCGGCCATGGCGGCAGCTAAGCTTATCCTCGGTTGTCTTAGGGCCACATCACATGAGATTATTCTAAAGTAATTAGGTATTGCGCCATTGTTTGTCCGTCGTCAGGTCCACATCTTAAAGCCTTCCGCACCATCCTTTTTGGACCATGCCCTTCGTTCATATCCGCACTTGCTCCAAAATTTTTAAAAATCCTGTCCGAATACTCTTCACATTTACATATGAACGTTGAGCTCCCCACTTCTAAAACACATTTCCTACATATTTCGTTTTTCCATAAAGGCTTAAAACTCTGAAACTCTCTACCCAGTGCCCTTCATATTTCAAATTCACGCCAATTCTGCTCCAAAGTATCAGACTCGGTCATGAACAAAAAAACTATTGTTTGGCATTTGCACGGTTACAATACAAACGCAACTGCCATCCTTTCTATTATTCGTTTAGAACATAGTAAACTGAACATAGATGGCCATTACAATCAAATCTGTTAATGTGGTGCTATCAAAACTGATTTCCAAATATTTTTTTAATGTGCTTCCACCGACACGTCACGCCAAATGTTGATCTCAAATGTTTCTAAGATTCTTTTTGAAGAAAATATATTTTCCTACTCTGAATTTACTACACTAAATCGCACTGAACTACTCAATACTTCTGTTTGGACATCTGGACCATTCAAAAAATCCGTCCTTATGCTTGATTGTTTAAGCAGACGTGTTTGTTTTTGCCAAAGCATCCACATTTTAATATAACTTCACCATCCACCGTGTTTTCTATTTATAACGTTTAATGTGTGTCCTTTCCTATTTTTGTTAGCCTTTGCGTTGCCACTGATTTCTTCAGGCCTTGGCCTGCCATCATTGGCTGTTTGTAAATAAATCGTCCGCATGCTACTCTGCAAGATTTCAACTGTTTGTCAGCTCTCCTGGTTCCATGCTTGTGCACAATCAAATAAAGTGTTTGTAGTAGTCTCAGCTCACCGTTGAGCGTTCTCGTAATCGATTTCCAGTAGAAGGTGCAGCCAACGTGTGTCAGACTTTCTTGTCGTAAAAAACTTGTTTTACGATATGGTATATTTACGATCGATTTATTTTCATGTATTTATCAGGTTAACGATTTCTGACTTCATGCATTTATTTTTGTGATGCCACTCCGACTTAATATGCTAATATTATTTAAATTTGGAGAATTGTTACACGGAAACTACTTTTAGCTTGTGCATATCTTGAAATTTAACAGTGATTACAAATCTTCAGCGTGAGTTTTCGTCATCTAATTAAAATGAATTCGCAAAGGCCTTGAAATACCAACCAACAAATCAGCACCCAAACAAGCTTTCAAGTCACTGTTTACTTTCTATGCAGTTTACGTTACTGTTTCCAATTCGGGTCAAAATTTTAAAACCTGGGTTTCGGGTGGCTGAGACAAAAAACACGGAAAATCCAAGTTGTTTCGGGTTTTGAAATAAATGTGATTTTGTGTGATAAAAACTAAATTTCATTTAGAAATTACCAGGGCTGCGGAGTCGTCGTAAAAATGACACAGCTCCGGCTCCGGAGATCTTTGCATGAACATGGCTCCGGATCCAGTTCCGTAGCTCTTGGTTTTCATGAGTGTGGCTCCGGCTCCGGAGCTCTCTTTTTTCAGGGCTCCGGCTCCAGTTTGTTTTCACATATTAAAAATTTAATTGTCTTGGTGTGCCTCAAGATGAATGGAAAATGAATTAAATCACGTACACAAAACCAAGAGAATACACCAAACATTTTTGAGCAATTTAAATCTGGTAATTTTTTACAAGCAGCGCTCTTACCATGAGGCAATCAGCGAAAAAAATAACAATCACAGATTCAGACAATTCAGAGAACTGTTACTAGCCGACAACTCAAGATGACGGTAATATAAACAATTTCTGGAAAGGCAGTCGCTGGTTTTGCTGTCAATGTCTGAGGACCTTTTGTTATTTCTTACGATTAGAATCAAGAAAATGGCTGTTTGGAAAACTACATTTGTGTCCGAGCATTTAGACACAGACCAGTCCCAATTGGCCAAGTGTTTTGCACTCGTTGCATGCTTTGCCTGTTGCAGTCTTGGCAATTCCAGCTGATAGCGCTACCCGAGCAAACTATGCAAAGAGCGCAAAACACATAGTCCATTACCTCTCTCATGTGTTCTTTCAAACATGCACGCATTTGCATCAACCCAAATGTGAAGATGTATTTAAAAGTCGTTTGTTCAAAGAAAGAGTTTGACTTCTAGCAAAAAATTCACCTTTGACTTTTTAAAAATAGCTGAGAACTTCTGATTTCTTATCTCTTGCACGCATAATAAGCAATGATGAATCGCGAAGTAAAGCACAATTTAACCTTAAAAGCTTTGGGGAAAATAAGACTGGTTATCGTGCTGAAAAGTTAGCCTTTTCCACTGGTGAAAACTTCAAGAGAAGTCCACAATTGTTTACATTGATCTCTTATATCCCCCTAATAATGTACTGCTATGCAAAGCAATGCTATGTCGCCACCAATTATTTACAAAACATTTCAAGCTTGAATCTGCAATGGTATCATATCTTATTCGTACTTTCTGATAACAGCGTGATTATACAGCTACAAAAGCTGTAATAGATATTCTATTATATACTTACGCATTATAACTCAGTCCTTTTTAGATCGCCTACACTACTACTGACCGGGTTTGATCATTCTGGCCAGAAAGTAAGATGTTGTGGTAGTTAACGTTTTTTTTTACTTCTATAAAAGTGGCTCTCAACCATTTCGCTGAAGGGAGCCAAATCCAAACCTACGCTTTGGTCAGAGAGCTGCACAAAAAAAATTACCACAAGTCGATTAATACGTTTTGTTTTGTTGCACCAACAAAGTCTGTTACAAAAAATTAGAGGTGTTACTGAAAGACACTGTCTGTCGAAAGGAATCCTTTCCCAGCAAATAATCAGACACTAAGCTCTTAAAGAATATATATTTCGCCTACGAAGTAGGCATCATCAGCTCTTATTGAAATAGGATCTGCTACTGAAAGATTGCTAAAAGCCGCACAAGGGATACTTGCGAGTTGCATGCGGCTCGTGGAACAGTTGTTGAGAACCATTGTTCAAAAAGCAACACCACGCCTGCCAGCAACGGCGTCACAGCTTTAGCGAATTATTATTAAACCAAAGGAATATCAAAGACTTGCAGATCGGTTGTTGCAGTCTGGTGTCGTCTATAAAGAGCACACGTAAGTCTATCTGGCAAAACCGTTAGTATCTAGGAAGGGACCTGACCCGGAGCTACCTCTCAAATGACCATAACTCCGGCTCCGATCTTATATTTTGAAGCGAGCTCCGGCTCTATTTGATTTTTAATTTGAGCTCTGGCTCCAGGCAAAGTGCCCAGCTCCGGCTATCCGGCTCCGCAGCCCTGGAAATTACTACTGTTGTTCAATGTGCTGTTTGTTAATGAATTAATGATTCAGTTGAGCACAGTTTTTCAATGAAGTTTATAAATACTGACGCATGGCAATCAAAGCATATTCTCACCATTCACTCTTATTTCTGAGATATGTGACAAATAGTCCTGGGGTTGAAAAAAACTTCTTGGTGCCGACTTCTTCGTAAGTAAGGTACGGTACACCTTTTCATGGTCATCTGGATTTTTTTGAAGCCTCTGTTGCAGTTGACTGCATCGCCTTGAACTACTGAGGCAAGCACAAGAGAAAAAGATGGCAATTCGGGGCATTAACTAACAAGAAAGCAACCAGCAGCAATAGAGCTCCCTCACTGAGTTCACCCTTCTACTAGGTTGCACTATTATTATATAGGCATAAGAGAATTACGATAATTCGCTTGTGGTGACTATCACAGTGACTTGTTACTCATGGGCACCATCTGGCGGTGACCATTTATTTACATGTGGCGCCATCTCCTGGCGCACCTCCAAATGACTCCTTTGTTTTTTCACAATTCATGATAGGATCTGTTTCTGTGCCGCAATAGTTTTGTGGTCTTCACTCTCATGAATAACATGTATTTTGTGCTTCGATTTCAAATTGTCGATCAAACTTTCGGTGCTTGAACCATCTGCTTTTAGTACAACGGAAGACAAATTGCACTTCGCTGTTTGTTGAGCCTTGTTGTATAAGTGGCTTTAAACTTCTGATTTTCTTTGATTGCTAACGTCTTGAAAGTAAATGTGCATGATTAAAGATCTAGTTAAATTCACTTCTAAATAAACGCAACCCATTTTGCAAATTGAAAAAGAACGAACCGCTTCTGCAATGAATTACAGCTTGTAAATGAACGAACTAGTAACTACGGTATAGTCAAACTATTGAAGAACTACCTCACATGGTACTCAAGACTACAGTTACTGAAAAGCAAGCCGTTACTATTTCGTAAGCGTTGTATTTATCAAACAAAGCAATACGTGTATACGCGCTGTAGTGACCACACGCTTAGACACCTTTATATGCAAAATGACGTGACGATCCTTCTGAAAACGTCAACCGAACGCAGTTACAAACGGACCAAAAAGGAAGGTTCGGTGGTCAGCGTGCAAAACCCGCACACCATCGCCGTGTGATAGTAGTGCTAATTTGGCCGTTAAACGCGCCACTCTGTAACTTCAGTGTTACTAGAATTATTTGAATGCAACAGAAATTCCACGGTTTTTAAAAAAACGAGTTTCGGAGTAGAAAATAGCTCAAAAGCGAGTGTCGAGTTCAGGGAAACCCGGGTTTGAAACACTTATTCACCTCCTGTACACTTGCTGTACAACAAACTGTCGAATCGGTTCTTTTCTGACATATTGATAAGCGGATGCCAAGGAACTATGTTTGATTTTAGACTCACGGGGTGTCCGCAAAAGCAGTTTGAGGCCCTTTCATTTCATAGCTTGCTCAAGCCTGATAACACAAGAGGGATGGTTTGCTTACAAATTATAATCCAAAGTGCTTTAGGAATTTGGCATGTTTTCTAGGTGCTGCCGATTACTACACAAGCTTTAATCAAAGAAGATGCAAACTTGATGAGTTACCATCAAATAAGTCGCCATAAGTAAACAATTCAACAAGCCATTGGTCAGAGGAACTAGCGAGTTTTTCAGCGCCATGAAGCTTATGTACATGAACTGGGCTGAAAAACAAGCAAGAAATTAAGACGATGCTAACGGCAAAGCAAATTAAAGTTTGGTTAGTGTTGGACGAGCACATTTAATACCCAAGTCTAAGTCCGTTAGTTTACAGCGCACTCATCGTGTCACGTAGTTTTTGCGTAGTTCAGGAATATCGGCTGTACCTTGCACGTCTGTACAGCCCGTACCTTCGCTGGTAATGGTGCCATGTTGAGAAACAAGTGTGGCAGAACGGGTTCCAGCACGCTTGTTTGTAAGCTGAACGACAGGCGGCTTCGTGATCAACCAGGCCACATACTTTACGGTAAGTCACAGGAGTGCGGTGCAGTTCCGATCTTGCTCTGCGGCATCCTGCGTGGAATGCCGATCGCCGACTGTGAGCGCAGGCAGCGTAATATGCAGCGTAGAAAGATCTCGTGTACAGGGTCTGACAGAAAACCGTTTGTTTCATCTTCACTGCAATAGAATGTTGCAATCTGTTAGTTGCATGCAGTGGCGGCTCGTGGTGAAATTGGCCAGGAGGGCTGCGAAATTTCATCTCTGGTTGAACATATGGGATTGTTGCCGTGGCTGTTTTTATAATATACGTTTCCAGTCACTCCAGCAGTCCTAATCTTATCAAACTCGTAATTTTCAGTTGTCCTTATTGATACATAGAAAATATTCACTTCAGTTTAATGAAACCAAACGCTAAAGCGTAAACACGAACACAAAAGAATTAAACCGGTCCCATCAAATGTATGACGCATAACCAAACCACTGCCGTCAAAGCTGCAATTTAAATATCATATATAGGCACAGTTTTGACGAACGTTAAACCACGAAGTAAATAAATGTTTTAAAACAGGAAATGTATGTTTCGTTTTGATTTGAACATTTCAGCAAATAAAATTATAAATTATCCACAGGTACTTTTGTACTCATTTACTTTTACTATAAAGAATATGAAAACATTAAAATATAAACGTTAAAATAATTTATACATTGTATTGGCTGATCAAAGCCTAAATCTTGCAAAAAAATCAGACAACATATTGCATTTGCAACTAGCAGCAACAATTTGTTTTGAAGTGAATCGCATTTGACTTAGATAGTACTATAAAAAGGCAACACCATGTTAAACGTGCGGCAGCCAAACCACTTGACAGAAAAAGCTAGCTCTAAACAAAACGAACAAACCTCTTCGCTCATGAGTTAATATTTGCTCAAATGGTTCGGTAACGATACTCACTGCTGATGCTTCAATGATTAACTAGGGTACTCTTCCAAACTCTCGGCTGGGCGTTATGGTGTTTTGCGTTATGGAGGTTTGGGGATCAATCTTGGTTTACATCCACTATAGCGTTAGTCATTTTAGCCATTGATACTCGCGCCTCACCTAACTTCAAAAGCAAACACACAAAAAAATAAAACAACAATTCATTTGCCGTTATTCTGCTTTACAACAATGTCGTTGTCATACTGGCTCCCCCCTTGCACACATTTCACACCGCACGGTTTAAGAACCAAGGGTTCGATTGCGGCAGTTGACATAATTAAACAAGGCTTTTCTTTAGGTTAATTGTCAAGAATAAAACCAATCTGACCTCGGCTCAAACGACACTGGCAACTTCAAATGCACTTTGCTCCACCTTTGAAAAAAATTAATAGCACTGCGATGCTCTTTTCAATTCCCTTTAAATTCTCCGGTGTTTGACAAAACCACGTGAATTTTTTCTTTAACTTTGAAACGTTTCGGGAATGATTCGGCCAACATTAATTCAGCACGAGGACAGACAGACAGACAGATAATTTTATTTAACATCTGAAAAAATCAGATATCAGGGGGAGGAGAATGACCGCAAGGTCTTCGAGTCATCCTCCCCCTCGAAACACAGTCGAACTGCACAGAAGAAA
>Ga0210059_1000930_pt1 | contig 41705 bp, 27 predicted proteins | sample Ectturendosymbi2_FD_188042 | JGI IMG/M metagenome (GOLD analysis project Ga0210059, IMG submission 188042) | Ecteinascidia turbinata endosymbiont from Florida, USA - Sample 2 (SPAdes) (version 2) | ecosystem: Host-associated > Tunicates > Ascidians > Unclassified | place: Key West, Florida... | reverse complement strand
CGGCGTTCAGAACAATTCGTATGAAGGGAAGCAGTCCGGTTTTCTGAATGTTCGCTTCCCTTTAGTCCGGATAAACGGTAGTTGACTGTATCGTTGCAGTTTATTTTAGCCGTGGCACAATGCGGGGGCCTGGAAGAACAAACCTCTCTAGCCGTATTTGGTGACACTTGCTCTAGAGCATGGTAACAGCCACTTTGGAAAAAGACAAGCGATCGTCCTCAGAATACCAAATTTGAGTGCATTGACTACCATTATAAACACTATCTAAGCCAATGTATTTCAAGAAACTCAAAGAACTGCGCAAGAAAGCCCAAACAACCGCATGCGTTTCGCGAGCCGCTGTTGGCCATCCCTGCTGAATAAACTATCTCAAAGCTACTCTGAAAACGCATATATGTTTGATGAATTCAGTTCAAGTCCATCATTAAGGTAGAGTAAAGAGGTATGGTACTATCGAGAAAAATAGTACGAAGTAGTTTGAAGCATACATTCACAACAATAGGAATGTTGGTCAAACAGGGCGTGCGAGAGGGAGTACAAGAGGTACATTGTACCCGGGCCCGGTAGGTACTGGGACCCGGAAGGATGAAAGTACAAGCCAGTTGCCAATATAACAATTAACCTATTCTTAAATTTTGCCATGGTTGCTGTTGTTTCACTTCCAGATCGATTCTGATCGATTCGTATTCTGATTACTATACAAACAAGCTATGCAAGTTTCGGCAAGAGTCTCAGAAGCTAGGGGGCCCGGTATCGGTCTTCGTACCCCTTGGTAAAATTTCTCTCGGAGGCCCTCTGGGTAAGCATACCATATTTTTGTGATTGAAAACCGGGACGCTTCAGAAGAACGAGCCTTATCAGATAAATGTGGTTCATATCTTTCTGAGCATGTAGTCATTTTGGATTCCTGTAGTTGAGGCACCAAGAAAAACTTAAATAATGCATTTTACTAAGAAACAAAACAACATTTAAGCATTTGTAAATTTATATATTCGGCCAATCATACTTTACTGTAGAGGTAGACAATACTTTCTTCAAGAAGTCTTTGTTCGATTTTATTTTCTCGTAAAAATCACACGAGGAACAGTCAGTATTAATTTTGCTGGTGATAAGGGCTTTCACATTCTGCTTCTGTTATCAGACCGCATGTTATTCAAGATATAACAAATTCTCACAATAGGAGCTGATGCACCAAGTGTAGGACCAGTGGCGTAGCAAGGGAGGAGCCCTGGATGCTCCGGGCCCAGGCGGAACCTTCTGGGGGGCGGCAGTTTGTTGATTGGAAGATAATTTTTGAAAGTAGTTTGATAGTTCCAACTCTTCTATATCATTTTTACAGTAGCCTAAATAAATTTTTGATAGTTCGAATTCTTCAGTTATTGTTTTTAGAAACTCTAGACTGGTAGGCTGCCTTAAAAAATAGGAAATGTGGCTGTGGAGTGAGCAAATTGATTGAATGTTTCCTCACAAGTATCAGTCAAATCCAGTTTGTTAGAGTGCCCCAATGTTTGTTTTGAAAGCAGGGCTTTTTTAACATATTTGGGGGCAATTTTCCTCCAATCCCTCCACCTTCCTCTCCATCCAAAGCCACTTCCCTCACCCCAGTCAAAAATCCTTTGAACAAAACAAAGAGATGACATTCGACCGCAGACTAGCAAACGTCACTGATTCGGTAATTCGAGGTTTATATTGCCCCTCCACTCAAAATCTAATACAAAAGACCCTGCATGAAATCGCGGTGAATAGTCAAAGCTAGCTTAATCTTTTTTCTCCTATCGTTCGATCCTTAGCAATACTCCAACGGCTCATCATTACATCACCTGACAACTAGGCATTGGCAATAAATATTTCTTGGCATGCATCATGCTATTTTTTAATGTTCAGTGGGATATTTTCAGTAAGTGCCACAAGCTGCAGCCTGGTCATTAGGTGACCTTATCTATATTAAATTTTGGCTGTTGAAATGAAGAACCCGGGAAAGTTAGCTTTGCTCAGTTTCAGTAGAACTGATGCTTTTCTGTATAATGTAACGGTGTCGCAAAATGACGCTCTTGAAGCGAGATAGCAGAGTTGTCATTTTAGCTGATTTCCTGCCAAACCTAACAGGTTTTTTTCACTGTTAGCTGTGAAATTTTCAATCTAGCAGTGATCTGATTTCTAGCAGAATATTGAAAACCGTTTGGCAGGTTTAGCTGGTAACAAATTCCTGGCAAAAAATGTTTCAACAGTTTTTGGAGATGAAACCCTTACAACTTCTTCATCATGAAATAATTTATCTTCTTCTAAACACTTTAAATTGGGCAAAACCAGGACGAGGCACAACCAGCTGCCTATAATCATTTGGAATTTTTATTATGGCGTAACGAAGCTGCTTCAAGCAGATAATTACGTCGTAATAATAAGTATTTGGATGGCTTGGTAAAGCTTTAAATGATTTGGTTCTGTCACGTGCTTAGTGAGCGCGAAGTTAAAAGATTACATTGGTAGGATATGTCTTTATTCCCTGACACATATGATATGTCCAACTGGTTCAGTTACGCCGTTGACGGTAAGTGGTAACGTCTGGTAAAAAAACTCCTTGGTAAGCCAAAGCAATACAGTATTGTCAAAAGCTTCGACATGTATGCTTGCAAGATTTAGAATTGGAAATTTGGCTCGGTGCTAACTACTGCCTGTCCTGCTGATTCAAGAAAAGCCTATTGCAAAGTTTGCAATAATGCAATCATAAATAGATTCTTCGCTTTCAATTGTTGTAAAAAAGATCGAAATAATACAGAACATTTGTCAGAATGAACATCGTTCGGAGCTGTTAACACACTTCGGTGCCAAGGAAGTACGATACCGTTCAAAATACACCATCTTCTTTTAAGCAGAGCTCCAGCATCAGAAACGTACAGTATTTCACTTTTTCTTGTCAAAAGTGCCATGCAAAATTATTTTCACAGCGTTCAAGTGTCTTGTTTTAGTTGCGTAACGTGGTACGAGACTCGGACAATTTTTTCGCTTCTTTACTCTCGCTTGAGGTGAAGCTTTTGTGGCGTAATGCTTTTGCTGTGGCAAGGGATGGGGCAGTTAGTTTTGCTGTGCTTATACTTTTACATTCTTCAATATTAACATTTGGTCGGGTGCATACAATCAAGCAGTTGCCCCGGGCCCCCGGCATTATAAGATCTCTGCACGCCCCTGAACTAGATCAAGTTTACAGATCATGATGAAAGTTGCAAGCCAGCGCTTTTCAACAAGAGCCGCTTTTAGGCCTATTTCACCTATTTTATCTAAATGGTTCCCGGACATTAAGAGGGCCCCGTGCAAGTGTTGACAGAGTTGATTTTAAATTATTCTAAGCAAATTTGAAGGGTGGAAAGGGCGGCACTTGGCCTCGCTACGCCACTGTGTGGGACTATCCTGGCTGGCTGAATGCCTAACCGGGGCATTTTGATTGACTGACCAGGACACCGGGACAAAGCCCTCAAAACCGGGACTGTCTCGGCTAAAACGGGACGTATGGTATGCCTACCTCTGGGCAAAACATATCAACATAAAAAGACCCCTTGCAATGCGGGATTTATTTTAAAATAAAATATTACCGAAATAATAGTGCAATGCAATTTTCTCCAAAGTAATCTACAAGAAAGTGCGTGCGGTTGAGAAGTTGGATGTTTTTGAATCAACTCAAACAAAACTCTGCGTCGGTGTCGTGTGTGTTCTTGTGCAATGTTCGTATATCCTTTATGCGTTCTTGTAAATGTAGTGTGCCTGCGTTTGCATTTGATTACATGTTCAACGAATCATCGCCAAAACATGCCTATGCTTAAAGCACAGTAATGTGATAGTGCAGTATACAAATGGCACTTGGGGTGGAGCTGCAAAACAGCGTTGGATTGAATCAAGCTCTCGCTCAAAAAAAACAATGAGAGCAATTACATATTACTAAGAAATGGGTGTTGATGCTGTATGTAATTGCTCTCATTGTTTTTTTGAGAAATGGGTGTTGATGTTACGACCATGGTTAGAAATGGGTGTTGATGTGTTAGAAATGGGTGTTGATGCACTAAGAAATGGATGTTGATGTTACGACCATGGTTGTCTGAACGTGGATGTCACGTGAGAATCACCGCCGAAGAAAATGCCATTGAGAAAGAGTCTAAAGTTAGTAAAGATAAATACGCATCACTGAGATGAAGCTGGTGGAGCGTACTAAATTCCTTTAGGTGAGTGAGCTTAGACGTTTCTCAATGTTCGCCTGAATGGACTCAACACTGCAGAGAAGGTTGACTTCGATCAACATATTCAAGGCGGCAGCAGCTTACCCGATACGTTGGTCCATCGTATAAAATATGAACTTTGATCATGGTTAATAACATATATACTGTATATACTGCATACATAGCTTAGAAATAACTGTAAGCTCGTGAACAGGCTTCTGCGTTTTCTAACAATCGTGATCAGTTAGCTTCTCCGAAATAAAAGTATAATCCCATGCCACGCTACGTGCTACTTGAAGCGGAAAATTCTGGAAGGTAGCCTCAAGAAAATAGGACAAATGTCCTTTCAGTTCGTCAGCCCCAAGATAAGGGACATTCTTCCTCTGTAAACGTGGCTGGTATGTTTTAAAAAGATATGAACATGTAAACGTCTTACCTCAAATGCCGAGTGATTGTCCAGCAAACGAATCGCCTTTGCTTTTAATATGTTATCTCATTTTTGAACAGAAAACTTTGCTCTTCACCACGAAGATGCAAGATGTGTTTGTTGCAAAATTGGACGGATGAGATGTACACCAGTTGTATACATACGGTACCTGATCACAGGAGTAGATACCCGCCGTATTGTGGCCAATGCTTTAGATAAAAGATAAATTCAAACCACAGTTACAAAAGGAGGAGTGGATTTTGTTACTTTTTCACAACTTTGGTGTCCTAAATTTTAAGGATGGTAGATTTTGACCACATAAGCTTTTGCCTGTAAATAAGGTATTGTGTGTAATGTTTGCGGATGCGACTGCCAATAATTTATGTGGTTATTCAGTCTTCCTTCTTGATATAATTAACAGCTTCGTATTTTGGATAAGGATTGAATGTGGATAAAGTTTTCGCTTCTAAGGGAACGTACAGAATATCGATTATCCTAGTTTGGGTTCGGATAGCCAAAAGCCAATATCTCTGGCACACACGATTCTCATCTGTAAGATGTTTATTTGGTGGTTCAAATGAAGGAGCGTATAACAAAGGCTGATTGTGACGGATGCGAAACACCTGGGAAGCGCTTTGGCAGGTGCCAAAAAGATGTAAAAGAATTGTAAAAGACTGCAAACGAAAACGGCTGCAAATGATTTTCCAGGCAATAAGGACGATACGCGACAGGCAAGTAGGGACGCTATAGTACAGTACATTCACAGAAATGCAGCAAATTGCCATAGGAAAATATGCATCTCGCAGATTTCTGTGCAGTGGTGGACTTAGGGTTGGGGGCCCGAGGCAAGGCTGAAAATGGGGGGCTACGATGACGTCATCATACTCATCATACTCAGTCATCCGTGAAAGGACCTTTGAGGTAATTGCCTCGCTCGCCTCCCCTTGAACACACCATTGTTTCTATGAAGCAACCATTATGGTCACTGACGCAATTGATCTGACAAAACAATTGTGTTAGACATAGGTTAACGTGAACAATTTCGCTTACGAAATAATGCAAATCAATACGAGAGAATATAGATGGAGGTAAAACAAGATATGGTTTTGCCAGCTGGTCGGGTCATGCAGATGTTCATAAAAACGCAAACTTTTGCAACGGTGTTCGTCCATTTTTAATCAGAATAACCACAGCCAAATGTGAACACTGTTTCACCAAACAAAGGAAATTCAAGTCGGTCAGTTTGAGATCTAAATGTCCTCAGTTGAAAAACCACTGCTGGGAAAGATTAAATGTTGGGCTTAGTATAGATCAGAAAAACACTAAAACTGTTATTTTAGGCCTGTGGGCATTTTTCCCTCTGTAAAATTGGGAAAACTAGCATTGCAGAAAATCTTGATGATTTTTTCTAAAAGTAGCAGTAACACAGAATATCAACCTTTTGGAAATATGATTATATTTATAGGACTGAGAATGCGGAGAAGTTACGTGAAATGAATTTCATACCAAAAAATTGTGCCGATGGATTCACGTGTTTTTCACCTTTTTGGAGACTTGTTACTTGAGTATCAATCGTTTAAATGATTTTGTTACTTGAGTATCAACCGCTTTTTAAAGACACAGTAGGCCTGTCTTTCGTTAATGTGATACTTGGTTTGCTCTCTTCAAATGCTAACGAAACGACGCTTACCAAACATCAAATATACGTTTACCGGTACATTTGCATTAAGTTGTTGCCTGATGATAATGATATTGATTTCATATTGCTGATCACCATCACTCAAAAAGGTGAATTTGCACCAATGGTTTATCAAAACATCGATAACGTAAGTGTTAGAGGGCAGGGAATCTGCGTGCCTTGTGTTCAGCTAGAACAGTGGTTCTTAAACTGGGTTCGATCGAACTCCGTAGGGTTCGACGGAACCTTTCAGGGGTTCGACGAAGGTCATCTGAAACATGTAACCTATTTTTGCATTCTGTTATATTGGGCAAAAATGGGTTCGACAAAAGCTTGGAAAACTACGTGAGCGTTCGATGTGTTTGCAAAGTATAAGAACCATTAAGCTAGAACCTTGTATTCAAGACTAGAATAAGAAGGTAACTTGGCACCAAGTTGTTCAGCCTCGTTGCAGCATTGTCTCGTAAAAAAACATTCACATTTGAATTCCACCTTTAGAAAACTATAAATGGGCCAACGGTTAAAAAGTGTGGGTTTACTCAAAGTTTAAGCACCGATCGAATCTTATTTACCGCTGACAAGCAGATGGAGCGCAAGCGAGCAGATTGCAGGAAGGGATTAAGTAGACTGTTCATTGGAAGAGCCATCAGAATGAAAACCGTTAAGTGATATTTGTGTGAATGGAAAAAGTCAATACTATTATCCATGTCCAATCTGCTGGAGACAATATAATACCAAAGAACAGAGCAAGTGATTGGCACCCAGCAACATACATCGGTCACAACAATTGTAGTGACTAAACGGTATAATTTCGCATCATCATTTTCTTGGTTGCTTGCAGGAACGTTGCCATTCGCTTCATCGATGCAAAGACCGTTAGAACATTCTCTGAAATTGCAGCAACTCTTCGCAGTTGTTTTAAAGTACATAAAAATATACGCAAATGCAATAAATAAGCATGCCGCAGTGTCATAAAAAGCCACGGACAAAGTGAAATAAGTGGACAAACCATCCAATTCAAGATCGACAAAATATTTCATGGTGCACAATCCATATGAGTTGTAATATCCTATAAAGCCCAGATATTTTGAACAAACAGTTATATTCAGATGCTCGGATATATTGAGGAGTTCAGGCCATGATGGATAATCAGAGAAATAAAATCTACTGTGGTTGCAAGCGCGATCAGATATATTTTTGGCAAATTTGGCATCACCGAGAAGGTTTGCGTAAGAGAGTTCCTGGAACCAAGGGACACTCCGATTTGTTTTAGGTCGATCATCATTTTCTTGCCCGGTATGACGTGAATCAGTTTCGTTCATGGTTTTGGTGCAAATGCCACATGAACTGTTGTGAGAGCCATTAAAATCAATCATGTTCTCAAGCACCACAAACCTATCAAACATAATTTTTATGCTGTCGATTTGAAAAATTGGGATGGTGGCAAGCAACAACCACAGCATCCAAATCATAAACGTTGCAACGACTGCGGGTATCAGGTGAGCTTCCTTGAAAGGGTTAATGACACTGCGCAGTCTGAAGAAGGTTATCAGTGCTAGCAAAGTTAGTGATACCTGGCTAGATACGGCGTTTGTAATCCCCAAAGCAGTGCATGTTGGGTTCAGCAACCATTGGTACCGTTTTTCATCGCTGTAATCATATCTATATACTGTAGATGCAATGCTTAATGATAAAAGATAAACTCCCATTAAGAAGTCAGCTGCTGCTAGATTTAGAATTGTCACGTTGTGAATTTTTTCAACATCCGAAAAGGCAGCAAAATTTTTATTTGTTCTGCTCAAAGTAGTTGCAAACACCACTCCGTTTCCAGTCAAAGCCAAGATTCCCAGAATCCACAGATAAACTATTAGGCCCCTATTAGCAATGAGACTGGATTCGGCTGACAAAGCGTCATTTTCTGTTGAGTTGAGTTCGGAAACATTTTTGTTCCAAAATTTTTCATGGATGTCATGTTTTGTAAAACAACACCACAGATCCCCTTTTTTGATATCCATCAACTTGTTGCAGATATTGAACAAATAATCGTCACATTCATTTCTCATTGTTTTCTTTTGTCTTTCTAGGGTATACACAACATGGCATTCATCGTCGTCTTTATTTTTTTCTGTTTCGTCTCCCTGATATGTGTCAGACAAAGAACTGTAGACGTAGTAATCCTCACAGTAATTCTGTGCTTCGCTTGTGAAGCAGGCATCATGTTTAAATGCAGAGATGCAAGTGAAGAAACAAAGACACTCTTCGTCTGTCAAAGTGTCACTAGTGAAAATGTTGATGCGGCCTCCACCTGCACAAATTATTTTTATTTAAAAACAAATAAACTGCTTTTCGCTGTGCAGTAGCAATACATTTTGTCCAAATGCAGTATATAACCTGGGTCTCTGGATGAACTCTTTTAGAACTTTTGTGCAAGTAACTTATCCCAGGTCTCTGGAGAAACCATTATGGTCATCATGGTTTCATGCGAATACTGATAGAGGTGGGCCTATAGCTTGTTGAAAAGAAAATTTAGCAAAGTCATCAGTGATGCATTTTTTAAGCTGTTGCAAAATGTTTTCTTCTGTTTTGAAACAAGTGGATGTGACGCATCTCTTTCTGTTGAACATTTTGATGATTTTTAACACTTCAACGCCCGTGCAGGCCATAGTTGTGCCTTTTAAGGACGTTTCTGGCCATATCTCGCGAACGTATTAAGTTAGGAAGTCGCTACAGACATCCCCGAATGTGGAAAAAAGAGATCTTTCTGATGTGCCTAAGAAAGCACTACCTTATCATTTAAAAATTAGAGAAATTTTGTCAATCAGTGTGTCGAATGGCCGTTACGATCGGGTTTGTTAAACAGTTTTGTGGCTGTGTTTAGTGCAACGATTCTAATTGGGCTCAATTTTTGTAATCTTGAGTTTTGATCTTAGCAGCAGTACGTAGTTTTTCTATTTGTTGCGTATGTCGACTTTTGCGCAGGACTGAAGATGTGTAACACACGAAACTAGTTTCCTTACGCAATAAATTGCGATTGATTCGCTTGGCGTTGGTCACTGCTGTGACTTTACTATTATTGCTGAATGATGAGTGCAAGCTTGAATCATTGCAAAAAGATGGGAGCAGAACCAGGCAGGAGATTCCTCAAACAGCCTGCTACAAAGCCAAAGCTTGTAATTGTTGTACTGAAACCCATGACCCTGTTGAAATTGCAAATGAATTTACTTCATTTTTCATTGAAGTTGGTGAAAGAATGTCATCGAATATCCCCCCGATCTCTGATCCTTAAAAATTAGCAGCGACACAAAATCTTCATTTTTTTACACAAAATAAATGGAGAAGAAGTACAAACCCTTATTAGCAAATTAGATCAGAAATACGCCATTCGTCATGGTGACATTCCAACTACTGTAAATTCCTTGAATTATCTAACTCTGTAGTGACACCTTTTGCAACTCATGTTTTCAACAGATGCATGACAGAAGGCGTATATGCCAATTATTTAAAGGAAGCTCAGATTGTACCTTTACATAAGTCAGGAGACTCAACAATATGCAGTAATTATAGACCGATCTCCTTACTACCACAATTTAGCAAAATGTTTGAAAAATTGTTGCATGACAGATTATATTGTTATCTGAAAGGTTTTGGTTTGTTGTCTGAACATCAGTATGGATTTCGACCAAATTCTTCAACGGCCTTGGCAGTAGAAAATATTTAGTCTAACCTTTTAGCCAATCACGACAAAGGACTGCACACTTGCTCACTATGTATAGACTGCTTGAAAGCATTTGACACTATCGATGTGAAATCTTGTTTGAAAATATGGAAACTAATTTTGGAATTAGAGGTATACCACTGATGTTAATGAAACGCTACTTGTCAAATCGAAGACAGTTCACGTTTGTGCAAGTTAGCAAATTGCAGTATCTAAAATTAATAAAATTACATGTAGCGTTCCCCAGGGTTCCACTCTTGGCCCATTATTTTTTATCATGTACAGTATGTAAAGGACCTTCCAAAATGTTCTTCATTTAGTACTAAACTATATGCTGATGACACATATTTATGTTTAACACATAGTGATTTAAAACAATTAGAACTTATGGTAAATAATGAGTTAACAAAAGTAGATGAATGGATGTGCCACGATAAATTATCTATAAATTATGCAAAATCCGTGTATTTTCTAACAGGAAAATCATTTAAAACCCTTTAAGTCCCGCGCCCGCCTAAATTTTGGCGCAGAGGCTTTGATTAGCCATAAGTCCTGAACAGATCAGGCTAGAAAGCCAGTGAAAACATCCCTAGATCCAAAAAACAGCATAAAATCGATTGAAAATGAGAAACGCATACCTTTACATTTGAAATGTTTGAGAAAAATTCATGTTTGTGCTTTTGTCGCACTGAAATTTCAGCAAAATCCGCAGTAAATGCGAAAAAACGCACTCCGCATCCAGTCTAGCTTTTGCGCGCACTTTTTTACGCTTCGCCGTGGGCCGAAATACTCGAAAACCGGATCGGTTCGAAAAAACTCGATTTGGGCCTTTTCGGGGGGAAAATGTGGGTTCCAAAAGTGGAACTTGGAAAAATTGACTTGCAAATCAAAGTTCTAGGCCTAGAGAACCCCGCAGCGGTGTTAGTGAGGAGTTGAATGGCTTAAAATGTTCAGGAAGCTAAACTGAAGCCATAGAGACGTTGGGAAGACTGCTAGCAAAACCGGTTGGGTTGGTAAGTTATGGCCAAAAATAGAGCCTGAAAAGTGGTCAGCCGCCTAGTGGAGATTTTGCTTTTTTGTTTAAATAAAATTTTCCTGTCACAATTGTGGCATGAAATGCGGTGGGATGGTATAAAACACCGAAATACACGTTTTTAGCAAGTTTTGGTGGGGTTGGGGAGTGCGGACTGGCAGAAAAGTAGCTTGAACCTCAGAATACCCCCGAAATCCGTGGTTTCTGCCCCCTTGGGCCCCTACCAATACAAGTGTCAAGTTTTTTTGATCATCATTGCAAACGTAAGGTCTTCACAAACATTTTTTATGTGGAAAATGTATTTCCAGCGCGTTTGGTTTAGGCTCTATAGCCTACTGGATTGACACAACTAGGCTCTGTAGCCCACGTGAAAACAGTTTTACCCCTGAAATGACGTCACAATGACTTCAGAAGTGGGTGCGACCTATCTCAAAATGTGTGGGGCAGTCGTACGAACCCGTGGATACCTTCAGTGACTCACTAGCTCAATCCTTTCAGAAGTTATGGCTGAAAATAGTTTCTTGCGTCCATATTTTGGCGGGCGCGGGACTTAAATTGTAATAAAGCTGAAGAAAAAAGGAATTTCAAAATTCACATTAATAATGTTGTGTTACATCGGAAAACGTCTGTAAAACCTCAAGTGTTTTGTTAGATGAATTTCTGAATTGGACCTCTCATGTCAAATACTCAAAATCTAAGGTATCGTTTGCCTTAAGTGTGATATATAAAATTCGAAACTTTGTACTAATTAATGTTTAAAGAATAATCTATTACTGTTGCGTATATAGTCATCTCCAATATTGCATTCTATCCTATGGGACAGCTTGCGATTCTGTGCTTCAACCTTTAATACTATCCATAATAATGTATTGCGCGCTCTCATATAGTAATTTTAAATGTCACATAACTCCTTTATATAACTGTTTTTTTAAAAGATATGTATCAATTAGAGCTATCTAAATTAATGTATAACTTTCATAAAAATACATTACCACAATCATATAATAGCTTCATTCAAAAAATTACAGAAACTCACTATCATTTCACTAGATCAGCTGCCAACCAACATTAATTTGTCCCTGAAGTTAGCTCTTCTCTGGGTAAAACAAATCTGACATATCAAGGAGCAGTGGTATGGTCCAGCATACCATAAGAGTTGAAAAATTTCTCATATGTTAGATTCTCCAAAAATTAGAAAAAATTCTTTTCGCGCTCTGTAATACGTAATAAGCTTGACTTTTTGTAATAAACCGCAGTTTGTCTTTGACTATTATAATTTATTCTCATCAGTTACATGTACTTGTTTATTGCAAATGAATTACTCATTATTTGCCTTTCACATTGTTTCCTCACAACTGGTGCCTAAATATTGCCTGTGCTACATTGTCTCTGTTCTGTACTATGTCTTCAAGCAAGCTAGATAAACTATGTTTAGATTGAATCTGCTGTTGCAATTTATTGTTCTTTGGTATATCGACTGGTTTTTTATTTTGTTTTGAACATTCGATTATAAATAATAGCCACATACTACTGGTTATAGTATTTTACACAACTTTACGGACACCTTGACAAGATAACCTTTGGGTCTTTTGGTGTCCCATCCCCACGTTTATTTTTTTGTTGATGCTCCTGTGTATTTATAATGCTTTATACTGGCGGCTAAAGCTGAATATAATACAATGAATACAATATTATTGTGACGAGCGGTTATCCAAGCCACGCGAGTTAGAGTGGCAGTATATTATAATAAAGAAATACTGGAGCAGATGAAACATTGCTTGTAAGATTGATTGAACAATTTGACTTGATGGTCGTAGGTGTAGGAGCAGGAAAGTTTTGGGGGTACAAAGGATATTTTTACCGAATTTTCCCAAACGTGCTCGAAAAACTTATTTGCGACACACTTTCTCCCTATAATTGCAGCTGTTGTTACATTCTATTTTCTTATACCATGTTGCCATAGACTTCAAAATAGAAAATCTGGTACGGGAAATTTGATTCTAATAACCCAAATGAAAAAAGTGCGTTAGGCTATGCAAGTCCACGGTCAGCTGTCTCAGCAATCAGAGAGTCAGCCTCACATGTTCTGAGGTTCGGCGTTTCACTCACATTCCAGGTATTGCTCTATGCAAGAAACCTCGCACCTAGATGAGTACACATATGCAACATGCAGCCAACTGAATGGTGCATGTGTTCATCTTAACACCGTACATAAAACGAAAAACACAGAGTTTCTCTACGTGCCTGGCATGGACTCTATAGGTGCTCTGCAGCATAGTCGATTCCCTCGGTGTACAACTAATAACGCACATAATTGCAATGCTTTTTTGCCCAAAATTTTAAGTCAATCCTTACTCATTAACTCTCACATGTTAAAATATGATGTTAGCGGAAACAGTTTGTTGATTTCATATATTAATACACTAAATAACAGAGAAATATGGTTTCTTTAGTATTGTTAATAAAAGAAGCTGTTTTGCCCAATTTGTTTGAGATTTTGCCCAAATTTTTGACAAATCAAAATTTTTCTGGGTGCACTTGCACCCCCTGTACCTCCAGCTCCTACACCACCGTTGTTGGTTATCAGTGTGAAAACTCTTGTGTCGTCACTGATATTTCCACAGATGCCCAATGAAAAGATTCTTCACACTGGACCTTATTATTGTTGTGCATAAATCACAGAAACCTCACTGTTGCTTCAAATACATCAGTGAAATAAATAAGCCAAACAGGGAAGACAAGTGACCTTCCGAATTGTTTCAACTGATCAGAAATCATTATATATTACCGACAAGATTGCGTCATAATATAATCAACGATTTGCTGCAGATTTACTGGTTTCGCCCTTGTATTGACCCGGAAGGTACGCCGGGCCTTCATCTAAGTAAAGGTAAAATATAACTGCGATGTAGAATAAGAAGAACATGTCCGGGGCGGGGTTTGAAACCCATTCAAATGCATCCATTTATTATAGGATTGTCATTTTATGCAAATAAATGACTTTTCTACAAAAAATGATTCTTGAAAACTAAAGTACCAAACGATATATCTACCCTCATCACTTAGACTGTGTACAAATGTTCATACAGGAAGGTTGGTTGTCCTGGGAACAAATTAAAGACACAATAGTGTATAACAGGGGTGGCCAAACTGCGGTTGAGCTTTCCGAAAATCATGTATTTGTTTTATATTTCTATTGCAAAGTGTAGAAGAATTGTAAAATGGTGCTGTGGTAGCTAGCGTGCCGTACAGTATTACTTTTGCAAGTCGTTGGAAAAATAATTATGACGTCACAGAAGCTTAAATTGCAAACAAATTCGTGTTTTCAGATTTTTATGTTGCTGCTCTTTGTAACTTGGGTTTTACGATATGTGGCTCATACATAGAGCAGGTTTGGCCAACCCTGGTGTATAACCTCTTTCATCGAAAAGGCAAAATCTTTCAAAAACAATTTTGTAATCGATATCACACCCATTGCGAAAAGTAATAAGAACAATACGGTTTCGGAAGTGCCTATCTACATCTTTGTCTGTGAATGTCATACGCGAAAACTATCTCAAAATGTCGAAAAAGATTAATCGCTCGGTGTAATTTTTGCCTTATTTCAAAGCGTTTGACACTCTGATTTAAAATCACTTTATTCTTGCAGCAGCATTCAGTCAGTTGTCACAGACAGTCGAGGTGAACGGACATGTCTACAGCTTTCTGGCTTGAGTTTCCGAATTGCTGTTCAGTCGCAAGTTACTGTTTTCGACTAACGGTTAAACTTCAGAAATCTCTGGTTCTTCGTCGTACGACCTGCGTATCAAAATATGATGTGTGGTTCGGGCGAATGAGGAGGAGACACTGCGTGAGTTACTCAGCTTGAACGATTTATGTACTCAACATCGCATAATCTAATATCCTCTGGCGTAACGGATGCGGTTTTAAGTTTATGCAAATGCTCTACAAATCGCTTGTTCTGTTAATGAAACGTTGGTATCGATATCGTTCGATTCTTAAATGTAACGTAAGAAACGTTTAAAGCTGAAAAACTACGCTGTGGAAGTCACAAAGTTTGGCACACAATTCATTCATAACGCTTAAGTACTTTTTGCAGTTAGAAGTGACGTACTCAGTTGTAGTAGATTGCCGATGAGGGTTCACATCGCAGTCAGAATTGCAGCGGAGCGTTTGGTTCATTGTAAATAGTTCAGCTGCACTTGCAATGTTTCTTAGTTCTCTCTGCTTTCCTCCAGAAACGTCCCAGACCACGGACTGCATTTTTTATTCTGACGACAAGTGTTTGCGCAGCCTTTTTCGTGGCGGTAACCAATTTCAATTTTTTTACTCACTGTCAAAGGGTTCGGCAATTTTTTAACTCTCCGAAACTGAAGGACATTGTGTCATTTGTGACGTAATCATTACGCTTGTTTCATACAACTTGTGCTTCACGAGGTTGCGCTTCCTCGTTCGTTGTTGGTATGTTGCTATGACTTTCTTTTTCCTTTCCTCTGTTGTTATTGATCATCTTGATCTTTGTATTGGTTTAGTATATTCTAGTTGCTTAACTGAGGCATAAGATAAACAAAACCTATGCTGGTTACAACACCTGTATAAACATAGTTTTAATAAAAACGTGTTCAAGATTTTGTTTATAGTTCTACACTTGCATTTTAAACATGGGTTTGAGGTAAGCATTTCCTGTTTATTTGTTCGCGTTGCTCTTATATCTTTACTCTGTACTTACACGCAGACTATTTAAATTGTTTCATCAACAGTTACAGTTGACGGAGCCTGTCTCTCACAACCAATCAAATTTTCTTTGTGATAGTGCGGCATCATCCTCAGAGCTGTTGCATTTGTCAAAGACTGCTGCTAGCAATGAGAAAACACACCTTAAATCTATATGTCTCTTTGCCCGAGGCAGTTTTTCGAACCGAATTACTCATCAGCAAAACTTAATTTCAAGATTCGATTTAGAAAAGGTTACAAAAGGCAAGCTGTTTTGTTTAACTCAAGTGATGCATAATCCATGGTTTTCGTGAGACACGATGTTGATGTTTTTATTGCACAATAGAGTAAACGCAAGGTTGGCTATGAGCAACATCAGAGCTTTTTAGGCGGGTTTTGGGGATCATCACTGTTTATCACGAAGAGCATCTTTCTGTAAACTGCTTTCACGTGTGTTTAACCTAATGATTGCTTATTTTCAGACAGTCCCCAGCGTTTAGTTTCACCTACCAAACCTTGTTAGCTATTCGTGCTGATGGGAAGGCACCAGAAGGTGCATACGAGCTAATGGATTGTTAAGATCTGATAACTTTCTAGGAGTGTTAGTGTCGTTAAAAGAGCTACAATAGGTGTGCTATTCTCTCGACGCAAAGTTGTCTCCGGGCTGCCAATTACATTCCTGCGAACGCTCGTCTTTTGGCATCGCCCAGTGATCATAGCAGTTTACTCCGCGCTGCGTAGTGTCCAATTTTGTTGCTTTGCTTCTTCGTTCTTTATTTGTATTTATTTTCAGTTTTTGCCTTCGGATGACCTCAACTGTCAAGGTCCGAAATTGTTGATTAAAGCCTGTTTTCGGTTTTGCTACGGTTCACAACAGTTGGGATACCAGAGTTTGAAGAATCAATGACAGAAAGATTTGAAAGAAGTACTCACAAACTTTTCCTACGAGATACAATTTTTCTACCGGTAGTAAAGTTTGCTTGAATAAAAAGTTCAATTCGAGTGAAATAATTGTACCTGGTGGCTGTTACAAACTACCGTAAGTAGCGGGAAGAACAGCTGTTTCTGTAGCTGCAGGTATGTGCTGCAAGTATTTTTGTTTCTTACTAATCTCTTCTGATGACCACTGGCTTGGAAAGTCGTGAAGTCTGTTAAAAGCTCTTTAGAATAAACCTCCAGCGCTAAAATAACCAACCATGTGTTTCGCATCAGGATCAGCAAAAGTTCTTAACTGTAGCAAACTTATTTTTAGCGTCTCGCGTTGGCAGAAAGAAAAAGCACTGAAAATGTTTCTGCTGACAGATAGTGACACTTGTTTCACAAAAATGCAAACTATTAAAAACTTGTTGGTTCATTCATGGTCAACAAATCACATCCACAAACCTGCTTGCAGGATCAAGCAAATGATCACGTGACAGAAAAGGAAGAACCACGCTAATCGTATCATAGCCGGTATACAGGAAATATCCTCTGGGTTATCCACAATGCTTCTTAATGTAGTATTTAATACATTTCACAATCCAGCAATTTGTTTCACTAGCATGAAATTTTCGATCTGGAAAATTGTATTATCGTTAAAATAATGAGCTTCGCGCAACTTATTTGGAAAAAGGTCTTCCACTCAGTTTTTCTCCTGACAAATAGCATGCGAGACATCGAAGCTCGTACAAACTCTTTGAATAGACGTGTTGACGTTCCTTTTTTCCTGAAACCCCTTGAAGAAACTACATGTTTTGAAATCAACTTTCCAGAAAAGATTGCAAGGTACAGTTTTGAGAAGAGCACCAAGAAAATACAGTCTTCGGTGAATCTTTCCTTGTGTTCAGTAAATAGCTTATAATTACCTTAACATGTTCTTGAGAGTATTTTGAAAAATATTTACTGTATGTGGTCAATGTTAGAGGAAATTTGCCTTCGTCAATATTTGAACAAGCAAGGTACTTTGATGTCAAACTGACAGTTTTGACTACAAATTCAACCCTCGAGTTTGTGGTGACGATGATACCATACTTTCAACAGAAAATAAAATGAAAGATAGTTTATGCTTTCTGGTTTTAATTTTGCGAAATAATTAGATTGCAGAGCACAAAGTCACTGAAACCACCCATTTAAGCAAAGCACATTTGTTTCTCGTTTTGAAGATGTTTGCGTGGCCAAGTTATTTGAAGAAGGATTTTGATCTGCTTCATATTAAAAAAGGAAATGATTGGATGTTTCATTAATTAGTTTCCTGATGCATTTAAACTAACCACAGCATAACTTTAAATCGGATAGAAACTATTCTTTGCTAAAGCAACTAGTTTTTATAAAAATCTTAACGCGTATGGGCAAAAATAGCCACAGCTGAATAATGGCAATTTTTTATTGACATATACTGCTTTCTCGAAAAAATGAACGAAAACAAAGTCATATCAGTTTGGTAGACCGGCCACTTTTTTTAGTAAATGGATGATGCTGCGTATAAACTTAAAAATATTTTCAAACAATTTCAACTCACTTTTCCTTGTTTGGTATATTCCTCTTTTAAAACTTGGAAATTGAAGACGTTTACCTATAGCTACTTTAGAAAACTGTTCTGCAGTGACTACAGAGTGCTTTGATGTTTTCAGTAAAAGTGTGAGGATTTCTTTTTCTGCAATCACACCTTTTTATCAAGAACACTTCTGTATAAAATATTTTGGAACACCTGAACGGTATTGCTGGCCTCATGAAACTACAGAATCTTCCTAAATTGTTTATTTTTTACCAGTCAGTGTTAATCTGTCACCATCAGTTCTTGTGTAATTACGACTGTATCCAAAACTGAGATTTTTATATTTTCTGGAACCAACGACAATTTGCCATGCCTGATGATCGAACCGATAACAAAGAACTAATTTTCGAGAAATTCAACCGTAATCGCAATATTGTTCCTATGCTTGTTAAGCTATTCTTGTTTGCTCTAACGACGTCAGCAAAACAAACCAATCATTCTCGTGTATTTCCTACGAAGCCACTGGCTAATGCAATGACCAGCAAGTCACCAGTTGTAGCAATGATTACTGGAAATACTGAGGTAAAAGTGAGATTGGGTTTATGGCTGGTTTCTGTCTGTGTGTAGCTCACGATAACAATCGTTTTCTTTTCAAAAGAAGAAACTGTTTAAAAAGCGTTGTTTTCATCGATTTGTATAGAATTGCCTTTATAGGACCATTCCAGACAAAGTGATGCAAGTGTGCTCAACATGTTTTGCTTCGATAATAAAATTATGAAACTTGTCGCAACCATATTTTACCGCTCGTTTAGCAAAAACAATGCCCAAAACCAGATTTAAATGAAATTCTGTGACTTTGGAATACAACTGCTTTCATCTTAGGCAAAGATTCAGTGAATGTTTGTCGCGCTGATACTCATGCGATTCTTGTTTTCTTAGTGTACTTACAAAAGATCGAGCATAATTTTATAGAAAACTCTCTTTTCCGCTTTATCCTCCAACTTAAGCTCTGGCAGAAAAGTGCTGTGGATCGACACAGAACTGATCCATTGAGGGACGGACCCGCTGCCATCGCGCTATCGTCGTCAATCGGTATGACAAAATTGGATTTAATTTTCGATAAGTTGTTGGAAGAATCCAGCGTGAAACGGGATCTTTACTCTTGTGCATGCCGATTAATGGACGAATAACACCCAGAGGTTAATAGAAAAATGAAAACTAAGCACCGTATTTACTCGATTGTAAGCGGCGGCTTAAAGTTTTTCATCATTTGGTGCGGCTTACAATCGAGGGCGGATTACATATTTTCCTTTAGCTTATCAAAATGTCTAGAAGACGCTTTGTCTTGTCTTGGCTACGTTTTGTTGACCAAACTCTCTTTTCGCATTATCTTTCATCTCTTCAGCATCACGTGCACATCCGTCACAGAAGAGATTATGATGAACCGAAGGTAGTTGTAGTGGTGTAAGCATCATTACCAGGGTCGTTATTCAAACAAGAAAGATGCTATACAGTACACGAAAGTATCTCAGAGGCTTAGGTAACCTATGGTGAAGTGCGGCTTACAGTCAAGGGCGACTTACAATTAAGGGCGGCTTACAATCGAGGAAATACGGTATCCATAAATAAACTTCAGAAGTGGAAGTGCAAAGTAGCAATTATTTAATGGCAATACCACATTACATCTTGAGTCCTTTACCTGATTGGCAATGGTTTAACGCTTTAAACCACAATGGATGTATTTTTTTTAAACTTGTGTTGCCACGTACTAACTATTTTGCAAAAATAAGATTGAGTCGGTTTCATCTCGAGAGAAAATCGTCAATCACCCTAGGATGTAAATCTTTTTTTTCTCGAAAACCTTGTTTCTTTTGCCATATGTGCTGAAGAATTGATTGCATGGCCACAAGTGCTACTTTGCATAGCTATCAAGCGTTAAATGTGCCTCCAAATAACTTGAATGGCAATTATGTAAGGGAAAAAGTTACATAATTTCAATCCTGCAAATATGAAATAACATACTTGCAAAAACCGTTGCAAACACGTCATTGTAACCATTATTTTCTCGGACCAGTTTCCCAAAAATGGTTTTGACCAAACGCTCAAGGATAAGATACTTCAAGTGCTTGTGACAAGCTACGTCAAATCAAACCTCTGGCGTTGCAGTGACGCTGCAACCCTTGCATGTAGTGCCATGGCTTGGTAATATGAGCCTCTCCGAACTTGTTGCGATTATTAGGGTCACGTTGCTGACGTCATTATACTAGTAATACGTCACTAGATTGTAGAGAGTTTTGTCGATCATGTTTATCCATAGAGCTGGTAATGCAGCTGCTTTCTCAAATAAAGAACTATAGTTTGGCCTCACTAAATCCAACACCACATGCACTTGTCAACGCAACGCGATTTTTGAAAAAGTTCGAAGGCTTTTTCCAAAACGGCCTTTTACCACTGAAGCTTCAGCTAAGTGCAGAACCATTACGTATTGGAAATAGCACTTTTGATTTAACAAGCTCTGTTGTTTTACCAAAACACCGAATTGAAGAATTTTGATCATAAAAGAATTTCATTTCAAGTGACATATCACAGCAATTTACATCCGAACATTTAGCAATGAATCATTTTGATGCCGTGCTATCTTCTAAATTGATATTGCTTTCGAACCACTCTAAGCTCGTGCTTTCTACATTCCTGGTATGGAACTACAGTATTCAGTAATTTTGTGATTGGACGACAGAAGATTTTCCTCTCATAATCTGGTAATCTTATACTCTATTCGTTTCAAAATTCCACTCTTGCACTTCAACACACGTTTCAATCTGGCATTCGGACTCAGCTCTTCCCTCTCTTTTCAGTGATAGGGCTACTGCGCTAACACGCTCTGTCTTACTGAATTGGCGTACAGTACGTGCAAATGGACGTCGAGGCACAAGCCGACGTTATACCTAGCCGATACCATTGGCATGTCACATGAATAGACCGGCAAGCAATGACAAGCCTCTTAGAGCTGCAGGTGTAACAGGAACAGCTTTGTGCAATTGTGCAGTGCCGTGCCTCGAGTGTCGAATTCCGCATTGAAAGATCGTGCGTGAACAACAACTGAAGGCGCGAGCTTGATTGCTCCGATACCTGTATCACTTTATTCAGCGCTTGTTGCGCTGGTGATCGATGGAGGTGCGAGACTTTGGTATCCTTATATTCTTTTGCTGCTGATCTTTTAGCAGATCAAAACGGATCCTTATCGCAATAACCAATGAGGAAGAGCAGTGGCGTAGCGAGGCTAAGTGCCTTCTGGGGCCGACCAATAAAAGTGCCGCCTTTTCCAACCCTCAAATTTGCTTACAAAATTAAAAATGAAAGATCATATTTCGTGCTTATGTAAAGATATAAGGATTAATAAAGCATATTCAAAATCACAGTCAAACACTTACGAAGTGAAATGTTCTTGTGTTTCATTGTCGATTACGAGTCTTGCTTTTTCTGCTTGTCGCCACCTTTCTCATCATTAATTTTTCAATTTTTTGCTTTTTTTACATGTGGATATATGAACTCAACTTGTTTCGTCAAATTTTCTTCCCTGTTGGTTTTTCATCTTCGGTGAGTCCACCGCATGGCTTTTTAATAGTTTACTCATTCCAGGGGATCAAACGAAAATGTTAAGGTATATGATGGTGGCATACCTAATTCACATATGTAAACATTTGTGTATGTTGAAATATGGTGTAGTATCCTCGCCTTTAACCAAAAAAGTGTATATATTGTGCATATAGCGCGCTATCTCATATTATGAGCTCAGTGATGTAAAGAACGTTTCATTGTTCACTTCGCGTTTCAGTAATGGTTTATTTCTCTTAGAATATCTAAAAGGCTTCAAACGTTAACTCGTCGGTACTTGCGCGGGACTCTCTATAGGTGCGGGGACCGATTGTGATAAAACATTTTAAACAGGTTTAAAACCGGCTGTGGTTGAGAAGCGCTGGCATACAGTTTTCATCGTGACTTGCGCACTTGGTCTAGCTGTTGGGTTGTACCTCTTCCAGTTACACGTGCGTAGTGTTATTCCTAGCCTTTGTTCGTTATCAACAGAACCATCGCCAGAAGGTCTTCGATTGGGAGACTTTACGTTTGTGCAGGGGGGTTTATATTCTAAAATTTAACAATAAATCCACTGATTTATAATGTTTCACATTTCACATTGGGGGCTTGGAGCTTTGTTTGGGGGGGTTAAGACCACCAAAGCCGCCAAAGTCCCACGAAGCGACGGGACCGGTTACCAAAACACGTCTATTACGAAAACTGTATTACCAAACCACGCCAGGTGGGACATAGGCCTTTTGGGTGATCAGCAGTGATTACAACGTTTTACGTTCGACGATTAATTGCGTTGAACGACTTTATTCAGTACAGCCATTGCCAAATTATACAACCGTTTCTATTAACGCCCTTTGTAATAAAAGCCTTCACCATAATCGTATCTAAGCATATCGTTTACCCTTGCATTAGGTATTCAGACTAAGGTTCTTGCCTCAAATTTATCAAAATGAGAGCAACACCTTTTCTAAGCTTTTCTTGTTGAAATTAATTTTTCTATGACTGCAAATGTTAAGTATACCGTTGAACATAAGACTTTTACGAAATTCACACTGCCTTTGGGGTAGTTCTGATTCACTCTACTTGCAGTTCAAACTAGCCATTTAAGCTCTACTTGCAGTTCAAACTAGCCATTTAAGCTCAAACAATGTACTGGAGCAATCAAACTCGCGCGTTTAACCCTATTATTGTTCGAACTCGATCTAACAAATACAAGAAAAAACGATAATTACAAACTATAAATAAATGGAACCACATAAAACGCCACTCAGTCACAACTTTAAGCTCAAAGTTACTCACGCAAACGCACCATCTGCACAACCCCGCTTGAAGAACGTCATTTTCCGACACTATTATGTCATGCAAAAACAACTATTTTACTAAAACTGAGCAACGTTACCTTTGCAGAGTTCTTCAATTCAACTGCCAAAATGTAATGTTGTTAACTGAAAAGTCCACCTAATATCTAGGCTACATCTTATGGCACTTATTGAAAATATCCTACTCAACATTAAAAAATAACATGAGATGTGCCAATAAATTTTTCTTTATGATTTTAGCAGCAGCAATTAGCAGCAAGCCAACGCCTGAAAAATGCTTCTTACCAGGGCAGTTGAGATGTTCTCTTGCCCAAGAAGCGCTACCTCGATTCACTCTGTGCCGATGAATCGAACACCCAACTTTCCAATTGTGAGGCTGTCACTCTATCATTGAGCTAACGCCGATCCAGCGATATATTCGCCGCCAATGCCTAGGTGTCAGATAATGTTATGATGTGCCGTTGGGGCGTTACTGAAGAACCAACCACAGGAGAAAAAGGATTGAGCTAGCCTTGACTATTTACCTTGATTTCATGCAAAGCCTTTTTTATCAGATTTTGAGAGGAGGGGCAATACGTATCAACGGCGAACAACCGGAGCCCTAATGTTTGCTAGTCTGCCGTCGAATGTCATCTCTTTCCTTTGTTCAAAAGACTTTTGACTGGGATTGCTTTGCCTGGCGAGGAAGGCAGCGCAGGATTTAGGGGCCCCAAGGGTCCGGGCCCAGGGCTCACCACAAACGAGGTACCCCACCATGTTCATGTGTTTAGCCATATGTACGACATGTGCGTGCCACTTAAGTCTTTTTTAATGAGGAAAGTTTGTTTGCAGACCAGTTACTTTGTTGCCATGTCCAAGTGAACCAAAAATGCCAAAACCACTTGTAAAAGAATGCCAAACAAGCTGAAACAGGCCGAATGTTGTCGGCTTTAATATTACCAGATTAGTAATGGCAAAAACACAGTGATGCTCGTGAATAAGGCGTTAATTAATATTGCATATAAAGCAACAAACAACTATTTTACTATAAAGTACACACAGAATTAAACTAGAAACCTTTTTACTCGTTTTTCACCCTTTGATCTCCAAGACTTTGTCCCTGAAAGTATAGCTAGAACAAATTATGCTACCATGTACTTTTGCTTGAAGATGCTTGATACCTACAAATGCCTGAAACAATATGTCACAGTTCATTAAAATGCACATGCACCATCCCATAGTTTCCAATTTAGCCAAATTCAGTGTAGTAACCAGTGTTGCTGCCCGCCACTTGCTTCTCTTCAATGAATAGCTATTGCCTTCCGCATATTGTGTTTTCTGTACAGGAAGCTTTACCGACTTCCATATGTTTTGCGCTTTCTGAAACTCCCCTTGTGCAGTGTTGTTTCATTCACCTTTTTAGCTATCCTGACTACCGCATGGCCTATGATGAAAACACAGCGTTATGACATATCTCACTTCGCTTGAAACTCCAGAGGCTTTAAATGTAAAAAAAATTTCCAATCACTTGATTCTGGTAACCAAGCATTAGATGTGTCATAATTCCACAAAATAACTACTCCAAAATAAGAATCTAACAAATCTGGCTGTTGGTATACACTTATATGAAAATCTGCTACATTGACTTTACTGGTTTAAACCTATAAACCTATATGGCAATCTGTTAAATTAGCTTTATCATGGTTTAAACTTGATGAAAATCTGCAAAATCTGGTAGCACTGTTATATGCTTATATGAAAATATTACTAAAATGGCTGCACGCCTGCGCTTATGATATACACTTACATACAAGCATGGGCATCCGCAAAAATTTTTGCAAGGGGGGAGCAAGGTCGACATGTTGCTTATTTTTTTCAGATTGCTGCCGATGCAATGTAAATAGACGTTCACAAAACGCTTTATCCTTTCTGCACCTATAGCGCAGTCAGAATGATGGCGAATAGACCATGACCTTCCCCGAAACAAACTTGCTAAGATCATTCGCTTGTGCTTTATATCAATTTCAAATGTACCAAAATACACGGAAGGAACAGACGAGTGTACGTCAGGTGACTGGCCCCTACCGAACAAAATTCCTGGCTTCGCCACAGTTCTGTAGCACACAGAAAATGCCCCATGTTACGACAACAGTCACAAAAATGCGCTTCGTTGCAGTAGCCTAGCCAACCCAAAGTTATTTTGGGCGCTAAGTTTTTTGAAATATGAGGGAGCAACAATATTTGGATTTGGGACACCGCATCTCGAAGCACAAAACCACAAGATCAGCTATAAGTTTTGGGGGGCACGGTCTCTTTGCCTACGCTTCTTAGGCAGCAATAGCAAGATCCACTACGCCTATGCTTTATTGGTATCAATAGCGATGCCTATTAGGATACTTTGCAGTTTACACAATACACTAGGGTTTCCATACGTCCAGGATTTCCTGGACATGTGTGTTGGCCCATGACATGTCCGGAATTTCGGTTTTAAAATTTGTGTCCGGAAATAATTTTAAAGAATAGGCTACTCTAATCTCCGGAATTTTGGCAGTTTCAGAGCATCTTATCATTAGATCCTCTGAAAAATACAGTATGTACAGTCAGGATTGAAAGAGAAAATCATGCCTTTTTGTATTGCATCGCTTTTAGCCTGTTGTGTAGCAATTCTGTAATATTATCTTCAGTGATAGTGATGTTGTTTTGCAGTGGATTGGGAGTTGTAAGAACATTCTGAAAAATGGGTAAAGCCTTTGTTTGTTGTCGTGAAATGTAGCCAGTCAGACTGTTAAGAATTTTGCCTCTTCAGATATGGTAACCCTACCATAGCAGGCTAGATCTGCAGATTTTCCAAGCAGGATGCTTTTTTTCAAACAAGCATTGCCATGCTTTTTAACGAAATCGCAAATTACGACTTTATTTCACCTGCTAAGACTTGTCAGCGTCACTTAGAAATAAGAGCTGAAATCATCTGGGATCTCGTCCAAACCAATGAATCAGCGGTGGATATTAGGGGGGGCGAATGAGTCTGTCGCCTCGGGCCCCCATTTCAGAGATGCCGCTGGGGCCCCTTCGAGAGTTTCGCATTTAGGTTGTACATTGTTTTGTTAAAAAAAGCTTATACGAACCACTCTAGAGCCACCTTTAACAAACTCTGAAGCAAGCCATACGTTTTTCAAGACAAAGCAAAAGTTTTGTGTAAATATGTCAACTGCAGAATGTTACTCTGTGCATGTGCACATGGCGTGAAGTCAGACGTTTCGCTTGACACCGGAAATACGACTCACAACGAACATACCCGCTTGACGTCATCATTTGAGTAGGTTAGATTTTCTAACGCACGAAAAAATGAAGCAAACGTGTTACGTCTGGATGACGCAAGACCCGGTGTAGTTCCTGCGAATCGGAGGATTACATCGTTTCGCGGAAGGCTCAATTTTGACAGCATCCATGTAAACGCGAACCGGTTTGCTTGTTAAAATTCCTATCTCTGAGACTAATTGACAAAGTTCTTTTCTAAATTTTGCAATTTTGATGTTTGTATACATATACAGGGTTTCCCAAACCCAGGACAATTTTTTGTTTCACATCGTACTGATTTCCTTTATTCAACTAGTTTCAAGCAATGCCGGGAAAAATAACTTTCGTATGGGGGGTTCACTCTGGACTAAGGTGGAACAAAGTATAAAGGCTGATCATGTAAGCAAGGCTTTTTTAAGTTCCGGCTTTGATGACCACAACGGAATTTTGAAAGACCGTAATATATCAGCGCATAAGCGTTCACTTTGCGATATCTTACCTGAAATAAGGCGAAAACTGTAATGCATAACCGCGTAGCGTTGTCAATACATTGTTGCAAGCACGTTATATCATTTACGCATCCTGCAGCCTACTGCACTGCTATTTTTCTTTGTCAAGTCACTGTACATTTGAAAGTTTGTTTTGCTTAGTTGTACTTTCTGGTGCGCCTTCTCCTTTCCTATGTAAAGTGGGCAGCTGGGGTTTTAATATTTTCAGTTAGATTCAGGATTCTCTGCGTTGGGCGTTTACCTGCACATCTGTTTTTTTCGATTCCAGCTGGATGTCTCGATTTAATTATGAAACATCCGTCAAATCTGTTTTTTGAAGAAGTAAATCCTGCAACAAATAACTACAGTGAATCTAATAATATAAATATATCATCCAGTTATTACAGTGTTCGCATGCGCTCATCAGGTGAAAAAGTACGCATACCGGATGAAACAAACCATTTTCAATCGGCTTCATACACTCATAGCAATAACATGAGCATGAGATCTGGTACAGTCAACCATGCAGCTGCGTGCGATTAGCCAAAGCCGCGCGTTCAGCAAACAGTTACATAAATAAATTACAAACCGTTACATAAACAATTGAAAGACTTACATTTTGGTGAATGATATATTAGGTTGTTGTCTCAGACGCCTATAGAAGAAAGTGATGACACTAAGTTTAAAACTGATTGTTTACATTTCTTGGTTGCCTTGTGCAAGAATATAAAGACTGGTTTTCATTATAGGAATGAGTTGCTGCCAGCTTAGGTATTTTAGATCTCGCTTCAGATGAGAACCTAACAAAATATCATAGCTCAATAGCCAATGTGGCCCTACTTTTTCCCCATCTTGTGCTTGAAGATCACCTGGATTTTTGGGACGATGAATAGAGGATATCTCGGCAGTTAAAAGTTTATCCTTGTCCACTAAATCTATTGTTGATTTCTGGTATTCTTCGCATAATATCAAAGACGGCTTCGAAAACTCGAAATTTTGGAATACGTTCTGATTTTGTGACCAAACTTACGATTTTGACACACTCTTCTGCATCAGTAGAAAGAATACTTGCACTTGTTAATCGTATTACAACAGAAAAAGACTCGCTGAAAAAGGCACTGTTACGGAAAGCTTGTTGGCAAAACAAGCATTCTCGACGATGCATGGGCCGCTAAAACTGGATTAGTAAGACAAAGAGATGTCATCAATGGAATATGTCACCAGCGTTATGAAAAACGTCTTGAGCAACAGAAAAGTGATTCAAATGTTCGCGCTACAGAAGAAAATGTAGAAGAGCGACTATTGTATAAATGTGTTAGTATTTTAGTCCTCATTTCAACTCATGTAATTACACCAATGTGTCTTTTTGCAAAATAAAATTTACGAAAATTTGTTGATTTGGTAGAATATAACCTGCCCCGAAACAATCACATTACGTAAGACATCTGCTTCAAATTTCTTGAATTAATGAAAAGGCGAATCAACTGTGGTGATTCCCTGAAAGATCACATAATTCGACGAACAAAAATAGCAATTTTCTTGGCCTAGAAAATGTAGTAACTTTTATGTGATTCCCAACGATTGTCGCGGATAAGCTGGGGTATGTAAACAAGTGAAGATTTTTTGGCGCCCCCTTATTTGAGTGCACCCCCAAACGCCTGGTCTGGATCCGCCACTGATACTGCCATGAACGGGCTGTGGGGGGGGCGCCAAATCTGAGTTTGCCCCCGGGCGCGGGAAACCCTAGGTACGCCACTGATTATATTAAATTCCCTTTGCACTTCGCAGAGCTGATGATGGCTACCTAGAAAGCACAATATATACTATGTTAAGATTTTAGTGTTTGATTCTTAGCTGTGAAGAAATATAATGTATAATTTAGGAAAATCTAACTCTTATTACAAATAATATGTTTTACTATTTCACCACAAAAAATATGAAAGTGAGAGTTTTACATTCCATAGATTTCCGAAATCCATGTTGGCAAGCTGTTAACCAGGATAACGTAAGCTACTAAATACTGTTGCTTGGCTGGAACTTCCATCCCTGAAGCACTAAAGTAGCTAAACTATCACTTGCACTGACGTTTAGTGAAGGGAGTTTACGCAAGTTGAGACAAAATACGAAAAACGCGTTGAAACAAAAAATTAAATCTATAAACGCATTAGCTGGCTAGTCTAATGGTCAGCCATTGTCTGTTGTTTGAGTTTCTTACAGCACATTTCCATTGACTTTTCATCAGTGTGCGGGGCGGGGTAAAAGTTGAAACATTTTAAACTCGAAATCAGGCTTAACCACATGCACTCAAGAAGGAAGATGTATCATGCAAACAGACCTGCAAGGCTCAAATACTTACCACTAGACGCAATCCGTCTCCTTTAGGTTTACTAAAATGCTTCTGATGTAGAAGTATGTTTTGAGAGACCGTTGGATAAGTTTGAGAGACCATTTCGGTCCCCAAAACGCCTTTAAAAAAAACACTGCCTGTAAGTGCTTTCGCAATCAGTTACAGAAGTTCGTACTCTCTCAGCAAGTGAGCAAAACAAAATTTCCTGTTTGTCGGCTCCTATTAAATTTCATTCAGCATTACTTTCATTTCTTGTGTTTTAATCCTTGTAATTTTTTCTCTTTTGCAAAGTGGCGTCAGTTTATTTTATGTTACCATTTGCCCATTGGTCTATACAATACATTTGATAGGACATCTTGAACAGAGAACCTTGAAATTTTTTAGATAACCCACCTTCGGAAAAATGAGACAACCTACTACACAAAGCAAAGACTGTATTTTTTGTGTTTTGGTATCAAATGTAGTGCTTGTTGAGTTTTGTTTTTTTATTTTCTTATTCGTTTTTCTGTGGATATCGGTAGTTAACTCACCGTCGCTAAATACATCTCTCTCCTCCACGTAAACTAAGAGTGTAGACTTGTTCTTTCCACCAGTACATCGTAGAAAGAAATTTTGTCATTAAAATAATGTCCCAGTCTACGTTGGCTTCCCAATCCCTACACGAAATAAGCATTTCAGTTGATCTTCTTTACTCAGAGAGTAGCCCTACGTTTCCCACCAGCAAATCGCCGCCAAACTTCGTTTGTTTCTTACCCCCCTATAGCACCTACACCACGTAGAGCCGAAATGCAAAAAGTAAAAGATCCTCAACTAGTCAGGCATCAGAGCACTTGGTCAGAGTGACGTTCTTGTGTGCGATTTCGCGAAGCAGTCACGCAGTGTAGCGACCAGTCGTTTCCTCGAGCATTCATTGTTTTTCTGTAAATAGCGAAAGTGACGGCATAGCAAGGTGGTCCTGCTTATGGCTTACGTCGTTACGTGGCGATACAATTCATGATTTAATATCCGTTATGAGAAGCACACAGATTGCATCATGAAACCAGCAATCCCACAAACAGCAATGATTAGCAATATAATTACATCACTGTACTGACTTCGCTTTCACATATCTCTTCAAAGTATTTGTTAGTCAACTTTTTCAATATATCAGGCAATAAAACATGCTGGTTTGAACTGGTTCATGATATTCAGTGTAGGGACCGAAGCTGTCTTAACAAAGCAGAATCTTAATGTTCCTCACTTTCGTTCTCGTGCGATGATCAAACATATATGAGACAGTTTTCTGCCTTGTCATTAAAGGCGAACCTACGTCCTGCCAAGAACTGTCATTTTCTTACCATGATGATCGCAGTTACTTCATTGTACATCGCAGAACAGTGTAGCCGCTTCCGCACTTCGCGATCGCGACATGACACCAAATTAAGACCGTTCTGATGTAGCATCTCCCGTAACGGTACGCTTAAAACGCCACTCAACCACAACGGTTGCGTTCCATTGATTGCTTGCCGGAACAGGACTTTTCGATCGGGCCGTTTCGGTCTGGGGACATTCCGGTCGATTTTATCCGGGAAACAGGGTATCCACTTAGCGCAGAACGCAAATCAACCCATCGCTCTTTGAAGAGACTTCTTGCTTGTTGGTGGTGGCAGTTCACTCAGCTGCTTCCATCATTCCGGATCAAGCTTCATGACACCAGATCCAACATGGCAACCCAAAATGCTGACTACTGCTTCCGACAAAACAACTTTTGTTTTCCTTTGAAGGCCGTTTTCCTTTTTCTAGGAGCAATGAGTAAACGTTGAGCATTTGTGTCATGTTCAGCTTGCGTACGACCTCTGACAGTTACGTTGCCTAGATATGAAAGTTTCGGTCAGTTTTTCCGATTCTACCATTGCGTCAATCGTCAGTCTTTCGCTGGAAAGCCGGGACACTGTTTGTGACACCCAAAGGCGACCTGTTGTACTCCCACAGACGATGTAGAACTTCGAAGGTAGAGATTGCCTTCGTTTTTTTGCAATTCTAAAGTGATGATACGAGTCACAAGGTAAACAAGACCTTGTATTTCGCTGGTCTCGTTATTAGTGACAAATTGGTTGGGCGTGCCAAGGCGATTTACTCTCTATTGCAACTTGCACACACAATTTTTTAGCTCGGACTTTTTGTAAGCAGCTTGGGATGCCCTGCAACGAAGTAGTGGTAGGCATACTGTACGACGATCTGGAGTAGGACAACTGAACACCGAAGGGCATCCTATTGTTTATGCGGTGACTGCACAGGTTTTTCTTGGTAACGAAGAAAGCGCAAGTTCTAGTTTGGCACGGTCGTATGTAAAAACAAAAGGCATGTTTCGGTCGTTGGAAATCTTGACCGAGTAAAACACGCTGCACAAGTACTTCATTACGCTCGAGTGCAAATTTTAATACAAAGTAGCTTTGAACATCAATTCTATAATGCAGCGGCCAAGAACAGATTCTTCTCAGCGAATCCATAGCAACTTATCCAGTCAGGTGTTGAGCCGAGGGTCAGATGGACAGATGCAACGCAACTCAGAGGACTTCTAGGGTCGACGAACGTAGGTAGAGAAAGCTAAAATCTTTACTTAAGCCACGAAATTCTTGCAGTGTTCGTCCATGCTTTGGTCTTGTCTGATGGTGGTAAGCGAGAACGTGGCAAAACCTTCATTAGTATTCTTGATGAACGTGCTTTACACCGTCCTGATTTGATTCTCATATGTTTCGCATTCGCAAACCTCCTCGTAACGATCACATGACAAAAAACTCGTCAGTACTGGCAATTTGTCGATTCTTAACTCCTTCGGTCTCTCAGGCAGATACATAGTTTTTAATGGTCTTTTTCCGATGCTTACACACTTTATCCAATGTCAGACTATTCATCTCTTCATCCAAAACCTTCGACGATTTCAGTGGCTTCACGTGGCCTCTTCCCACTGAGACATTTTGCATTGTTTATGCTCAACATACAGTAACAACAACCAGTTTCTTAACTTAGCTTAGATTAACGAAAAGCCTGAAAATATGAAGAATACAAGGACACCATAGTCCTGCTCTGCGATCGATAACTGGCATAACAAGCACAGAATGCAATGTGAGCGTACGCGAACTATGTACTGGAGCAATCAAGCTCGCGCATTTAACCATATTATTGTTCGAACTCGATCTAACAAATACAAGAAAAAACGATAATTACAAACTATAAATAAATGGAACTACATAAAACGCCACTCAGTCACAACTTTTCAGAAATTAGTTTTACTTGCATTTTTAGATGCGTGACAAAGCAATGCACAAAATCGCAAATTGGTTGCCCCCAAAACGCGAAACACCCCAAATTGGATGATTTGGGAGTTTCTAGCCGCGGATATGCTTGTATAGCCGCGAAGCCATCAAAGCCTGAGGGCGCCCGAATGAAGTTGAGAAGAGCACTTGCAAGAACGTCTTGGAACAATAGAGTGTTGTGAAAGTAGTAATAAACATTTGGAAAGAACACAGATGGTATACGGTACGACTTAGAAAGACGTTTTCAAGTAAGGACTTATTCCCAATAAGTCATTTACTTTGCAAATTTTTATTTTCCTTTTTTTTTTCTTGAAGAAATATGACCAGTATCTGGCTACAAACAAAGGCTCAACTTCAGCTATGTTCAAGATGAGAGTTTGCAAACAAACTAAGTTATAATGAAAAATTGAATACATCAAAAAAAACTCCGCCAACTGCACAACTTCACGAGATAGGTATTTTCGTGTAGTGTTGATAATCTGGTGTTTTTAGTCGAAACGTTTCAATAAGTTCCTTCACTCTTCACCCGTACTGAGATCGCAAGATTCATGCCCGTCATTGGACTAACCTGCTGTAGTATGTTCAACAACTCCTAATTGAAAATAGCTTCGAGCCATATCTGCCTATGAAATTTCTTTTACTGTGCTGTTGCGCTTTACCAAGAAAAAGAAACAAGATATATAAGGGACAATAATGAGTATAGAGAATTTCACCGAATTTGTTCACTAAGAGACTTGAAACATTTGACAGCACCTCTTCATGCATTTTGCGTATTGAGAGAAAAGTTGTTTTCATGTCCAGTCAAGCCATTCAGACAGAGCGCTGGTGGCGCTACAGCCTCTAAAATTGCTCTCTGTCGCCACCACAAGATCGAAATATTTCACCCAGTCACCAAAAAACTCTCTTGGCCCTCAGTTACTCAAGGTCTCTATTCGGTCTTTGTATAATAAGTTAATTTGATGGGCTTTTGAAGTATTGAGAGAGTTTCACGCTTTACTTTATGTGTGGTTTCGTTATTGGGCAAGACAACCCTAAAGATATTTTTTGCAACCCATTCCTACAAAATTCCTGCTTGTTTAACCTATTTAAGTTTTTACCGCCTTGAAGTCAAACCAATATTGAAATCTGATTAAAATGTGTGAGCCAATACTGTATATTTCATTCATTCCAGTCTCATCATAAAAAATTGTTTGCTTGGTTCTTTCTCAACTTATTCACTGTAAATAAAAGGCATGTTTATCTGTACTTTTGACCTGTGAAAGTCCGAGAACAATAAGTTCTTAAAAAACTTAACTTAATTAGCCCTCGGGCCACTACATATATAAGAGTTATCTGAGAAGCTGGTTTTGTTGGAGAGAATTTTAATGTAAACACTAATTAGCGTGGTTGTGTATTTTTTCATGGTCTGCTGTGTACCTCAATAGCTGCTAAACCAATGTTGCATCAGTTGCTCTTAAATTTCATTCTGAGTCAGAACTGAATGTTTTAATGTTTTTGGGGAAGCTTTCCTTGCTTTCTTCAACCATTGTTGTTTTCTTTCACCTTACAACTACGGGATTTTCACTTCAGAGATACAGAAACAAATGTTGGTAGTATTGTATTAGTACATTTTCTTCATGCATTATTCAAATATACTTATAACAAGATGAATGTGTGAAAGTTTTGCTCAAAATATAAGTTACCCACTACCGTATTGATGCAGTAGTAGTTCAAAGTATTTAGTGATTTTTGAGACTGTAGTAATTTGTAGACGTATGCCGTCGTATGGGTTGATTCCTTTTTTTTGGCAGACCAAGGAATGAAGGTAGAGATGCTGAAGCAGGATTGATAGATACTTAATCAAGATATTGGGCAGGCGAACTTTCACAAACACCCAAGGATTTGTGCTTAGCACCTTGGAATCTTGTGTACGATTTAGTCGTACTTCGAGATCCCGCATTAGGTAATATTTATGCGCACTTTGCAACTTCATAACTTACCAGCCGATTGAGTTAGAGAGCTATTGAAACCCTCCAAAGATGCTGCAAGTATTCTAGTTTGCATTTACAAAAAACTTTGAAAATTTTAGATTTTGAGTTTTTTGTGGTGATGTTACATTTGGGGTAGGTTTTAGACCATTTTGGCCCAGGTTACCTCACCCTGGGTGCCAACCGCAAGAGGAAATTTTTGGAAGCTAGGCTATAATCCGAGCATTTTGAGCTTTTGATTAGCTTTTCTACTACAATTTTTTAACTGATAAAACAAGATGTACTCAGCAATACAACAAATGATGCCCAATCAAGGTCGCAATCCACTAATGTATTTTCTGCTGTACGTTTAGAAAAGAACTGCATTTGTACTTTTAAAACAACCAAAACGTATTACTTTTTTCCAGAAATGAAAATGACACAATCATTCTGGCATTTCAGCTTCCCAGCGTAATTTTTTGTCATTCTGCTCAATTGTATCAAAAATATCTGAAGATGCCGCATTACTTGTTGAATATGCTGTTGCTGGCTGCGTATTTGTGTGCTACAATTTGGAAGAAAAACAATTTAAACCTGTCATTATTATCATAACCAAACGCCATTTTTGTTTGGATGCATTCCCATTTGATTTTACTAGTACTGGCAGTGACAGTAATGCTCTTGAAAATTGCAATTTTCAATATTACTCTTGAAAAATTGGCAAGCGACGTATTGGCACAAAAACAATTCTAATGAGTCCTCATAATGTTTGCTTATGCTGATCAGTACCGATCAGACGAAAATATGGAATAGTTTATTTGCAATAGTGTTCCGATAGCTCGGAAAATGCAGCTACTAATAGGTAAGTAAAAACCGCAAGGATATTTTTATATTTGATTTTCGGTGACGGAAATTGCGCAAGGCTGAGGCCAACATTCTGAATCTTGCCTGGGCGTGTTTGTGAAGTGAACGCTCTTGTCCAAGATGAACTACTGCAATTCACTAAGAGGCTGCAGATTGAACAGCCAACCTGACTACTGAAAGGTGAACCAATCTATCCAGGAGCTATCTAGGATCTTGGAAACTGGGTTTTAATGTCGATAAAAACTTGTGGAATAAGCATCTGCTCTAGCGATTTTAGATTACAACACTTACTTGCCTTGAGATTTGTTGTGTTCAACTCTATGTCTGCTGTACGTGTTACCACGACTTCCTATGTATTGCTTGTCACTATTTCCTCTACAAAATGACTTCATTTTCCTACTCTCGTTTGTGGGCTATACGTCACAATTTGACAGCGTTTGCCTCGCCTGAATAGATTTAACCTACTTAAATTCCACATTTCTGTCTTGATTTCTGATCTTCTTTTTTCTAAGTTGCTTTGCTCAGGTTCCACAATTTAGTGCAAAGTTTTCCATGTCGAATTTTATGGATTTTTTGTATTAAGAATTTTTGTTGCTTTACACGCGTTCACACAGCATGTCGCTTGGCAACAATTTAAGACATGGTTGACAGCTGGAATTGTAAACTGATCCTGCTATGCTTTAACAAATATTTCAGGCATACCAAGAAAATGCCAATGTTAATTAGAGCTCTGACGACGACATGAGCCTTGGAGCGATTCAAATATTTGTATTATGACTTCACAGCTTCGAACCGAAATTTTTAACCTACACAAAATCCAAAACGTTATTACGTTGCTTGAATCACGGTGCCTGCTGTTTGCCACACCTTACATTGTGGTTAGTTATGTCCAGGTGCGGGGGCAAATCACGGTTTAAAAGGCGGAGCATGGTTGGATATTTCAGTTACGACATCTGTGATAGAAATGATTAGGCTCAAATGTAGCAAACGTAAGTTTGTACAATCAGTATTTTTTTTCATTCTTTGCTTAATTCAATCGTATCCAACTTGTGCGTTGAACACGTCTTTTAGGAATTTTGTAAACCTATTTTAGTCATTTGGTAGATTGTTTAGAAGAAAATATTTCGCAGCATTTTAACGATTGATTAAAACATCTGCCCTAAAGTCCACATGGCAAGTACTTTAGCATACGATTCATCGAATAGACAGACGGCGTTGGATCAGTAACGAAGCGGATGAGATACAAGCAGAAATGTAAGTTTCTTTTTAGTTGTTTGTATAGGCTAGCGTATTGACTTGGATATGAGTGTTCGTAAAGTGAAAACCTATAAAATAATTCCATTGAGTAAAAGAAATACTCGGGTTTAGTTGATTTTGAGAGAGATTCTACAGTCTGCTTTTTTACGATACATGCAACGTTCTGCTACCTATCAAGATGACCCTCAAAAGGACAAAAGCGCTTCGCAAAGACGCGGTGAGTGCTTTGTTGGTTTTGTTCCAGCAATGGAAGAATATCCTTTGGTTCACAACTAAGTGGAACGGAATGAAAGGAACAACAACCATAAGTCATAACGCAAATATTTTGTTAAAACATTGTTACCATCATCAGTTTGTTGAGATAGGAGCTGTAGCAAATTCGCTGCAAATGTTCGTAGCTGGTAGGGAGAATGAATCAGTAAAAATGTGAAAAATAAAAGCAAAAAGTTTTCCGGAAGTGAAGCGGGGGAGCGAAGCATCAGCAGTCATGAGAGTCAGCAATGCGTGGGGTGGTGACTGTGTGTGACGTATTTACAGATGATGCACAAAGTTGTGCCAATAGTTAAAAATAAGCTGTACATAGAGTTGTAGAGGAGATGTTTTCTTTAGCTTGTTTTCTGGAATTGACAAAGATTAAAAATTCTGTAGCCTCCACCAATCGTTGACAATGATCGAAAGGGTTGCGAAAATCGACCCAATATTTGTGATATAGATTAATTTGTGATACGAAATCAATACCTATATCTGATTTTTTATGTTTTCAATGCGAAATTACTAATCAGTATTATTGTCTTTGGTGATAGGAAAGTCACACATTTAGGCGTTTTCTCAAGATAGTCTAATTTCTTTCCTTTGTTCAGCAAAATGAAACTTTAATAACTCTTTAGTCCGTCGGAGATATGACATTGCTAGTTATTACGAGCAGGTGCATGCGGAGGTTATTAACGCTATATGAATGTTGTCTCACAATGGATGCGCTAACAGTTTTTCGGATTTGTGTCTGGGAATGCTTGAACAGAAAGCACTGTGTTACAAAACAACGTGTTCTACTTCTTGAACCCTCCGCTTCAACTAAATATGTTTCCTCAAATCTACCGTATTTTGCGTCCGCATCTAACAGCATGCCTCAGCAAGGCGATGGATTAATAAATTACAGTGTAATAGCGAACATGGTAACCCAAACAAAATAGTGTTATTGGCCAAAAATCAAACATTTTGGTCTCCCCAAGTTTTTGGGCTGGTTACGCTACTGCTTCTAACTACACAATTAACTCTATCTAGCTGTCTGAACAAAAGGTTGTGCAAATGTGTAACTTTGTTCGTAAGCATCAAATGTAATTTGCTGCTATGCGGTATAAAATAAGAGAAGACTACCTGTGCTAGACATAGTAGCCTACATTTTATTACAACAGTGACTACACAAAACACGTTGATCAAGTAGAAGTCTGACTTCCAGACGTATACAACTAGATAGATAGATAGCTGGATAGATAGACAGGTTTATTTGGCGGTACTGAATTAATTGCGCTAGACGTACTCTCTAAAACAGAAAAAAACGCTGGGGCACCGAAAAAACAGAGGTTGTCTAGTCAGGTGCCCCACAACTAGACATGTAAACAGGGCCGGATAAATGAACGTGAGGCCCACCAGGGCAAAGTCGTGACCACGAGGCCCCCGAAACGCTTAGCGCAAGTGTTCGCTCATGTCCGATCCTTTGCTTGCGAAACTTGCTAGCGGATTGTTGTACTCTTGGTCTTTATTGCGTAACAATAACACGGCAATTATCTTCAAATGTTCACTTCAAGTTACGGTAGTAGGCGTTTTGCCGCATGTGACCAGGCTCTCACTGAGGTTTTTTCCCAACCAGATATGCTTTTTAGTCGACCTGTGTGCCTATGTTTAATTGTTAAAATCGTGTGAAATCTGTGTTTTTGAGGTGACAAACTCATTAGCAACTTCAATGTGTTCAATAATATAAAGATAAGTTTACATTGCAGTGTTTACACGCGCACATCAGGTGAGAAAGTATGCATATCGGATGAAGCAGAACGTCTTCAATCGTTTTCATATTCTTATCTAAGATCATTGTCAAGTTATATATACAGTGGTGTTTTTTTGAAAATGCAAGCGAGGCACTTGCCTCTGACCCCCCTTTGCAACTGTAATGTATGAAGTACCTTGCTTTAAACGGGGTCCAAGAGCAACTGTAATGTATAAGTGGGGTACTTTTCTTTCAAAGGGGCCCTTGAGAGCAGTTGTAATGTGTAAATACCTTACTTCACAAGGGGCCCAACGTAACTGTAATGCATAAGCACGGGACTAATTGGTGACGGGACTGAATTTTGGGCCCCCTGTGACAGCGAGGGCTTCCCCCAATTGGGGGGTATGGAGTGCGGCTGATACGGCTCTGGACACTACGTTATTTTCGAAACACTCAAAGGCTCCAAAACTGGTTTTCGGTAAAAGAATACGCACCGGTCTTATCAACTGCAGATCGTTTGTTTGTTTTTCTTCTGTTCGACGATGTATGATAATGGCAGGGATAACATGCCTTGCAAAACACATGTCTGTACTAGTAAAATGGCATTACCTTAAATTAGTTACTACCAAAGTTTCGCGCTAATCCATCTTCATTAGGTATCAAACGTGTATACTTAGACAAAATGAGTTTATGAAAGTCTTCATCGAAGTAAGTAGCCATAAAAACCTTTGACGTAACAATTTTTGACGGATGACTAATAGTTGCTGCACAAACTTTTCTAAAACACGAAACTCTTGATATGACGGACGAACATCTGATTCGCGAAACATAGGCGTAGCCAGGGAGGGGCAAAAAGGCAATGGCCCCTCCAAATTTTTAGAACATATAGTCGTTTTGTGCTTTGAGAGGCGTTTTTTCCAAGCAAAATAGTGTTATTCGCCTAAAATCAGACGTTGTGCCCCCCCAAAAATTTCTGGGCTGGCTACGCCACTGTCGCGAAACAACAGCTGTTTGAGTCACTCAGAGTAAAAAACGCTTGTGTGGAAAATTCCAGGTGTGAAGCAGCAAGCTCATTCAGTCAATCACAAAAGATGCCTTTAACCTATCGAACAATGAAGGCTATGGCAGAAGAACAAACTGTTTTCTGTGATGATATACCACGGTTTTTATGCGAAAAAGGATCTGGATTTGATGAAAGGCTTAAAGATTCCGAAACAGATCAAGGTGAAAGTTTGTTTCACAGTGGAAAATAATTTCTGTTGTACTATGTTACTTTTTCAATTTCTTAAAATAAAAAAACACACAAAAATTCTACGTAAAGCTGCACTATGGCAAACAACATCAAGAAATTTTAAGTTGTTTTTGTTGTTTCAAATAATAAGAAAAATGCATCATAATGGAGTTTTCAATGTTTTGCTTTCCATCGCCTGTATTAAAATTTAAATAAAAATCTGAATCCACTATATTGTTCAATTTTTGCCAAGGATGTATTTCTTTTTGTATTCACTTCATCCAAGGGTGTTCAAACTTTGTCAAAGAGGACCACATTTGATCATGCGGTGGCACCTGCGGGTCAGAGATCTCATCCGGGCATTTTTGACAGTAGAACTACTCCAGGCATTTCGCTCACGGTTGAAGCACAAACATTCCTTTGGGCAGCGTTTGCGCCCATATTTGCAATCAGCACATAAAAACAGAACGGAAAGTGCTGTGAGTTGCTGAAACCGTTTTCCCTGCGACACAAAAGCGTAAACCAGGTTTTGGCGGGCCGTATAAAAAACAAACTCAAACCCAATCCGCATGCCATGTGAAAGTTGTCCGTGTGCCACATTTGGACCGCATGCTGCACATTGGACACCACTGTTTTACACATTGGTTTTGCCCAGACCTTTGCACATTGTTTGAGAAAAATCTTTTCACCTGAAATTTTAGAAAATATATTGTTAAAGTCTCCACTAATTTTAAACAAGCATTTGTCCAGGATACAATTTTAGTTCCGCAACTTTAATATTCCGTTTTGGACTGTGTTGTGAAATTGTAACGGTTTAACAGGTGTCACTGCAGCTTCTTTGAATAGCAAAAAACTCTTTTCTTCGTAGTTTGAGGCAGTTTTTCAATCCACTGCTTGGCCGCACTAGATCTATGGGCAGGTGTTGAGCACTATTAGATTGTCTCCTTATCACAACCGTCAGGCCGTGTAATCCATGGAGAGGTCGATGGGTTGGACAATTGGAGGACAATGTGGTTAACGTTTTATTTCTGAAAAATTGTGTTGAGATTTAAGCTGGCGAATAAAAACTCTGCTTTCATTGTATTGACAAGGTTTAAAAGTTTGTTTTTAGTCAAGTTCCAAGCTTGTACGTAGGATCAAAACCACCATTTGCTCGTAAAAATTTCCAGAAAGAAAACGCTTGTGAAAATCTCGATGTTATAAGAACAAAGTTTGTAGTATGTTTTCTGCAGTCAATATTGCAGTTGAGCAAAAAGTCATCCTGGTCGCCATTGCGATTGCGCTTTTCATATTTACACGCTTCTGATGTACACCAACAAACGTTCAATCGAAGCCTAGTAGTGACATTGTTTTAAAACAGGTCTACTCAACATATGGCTCGCGGAGCGCATACGGCTTGTGAAAGCATTTCTTGCGGTTCGCGAGATCTTTGTCAATTGCAGAAAATGTTGCCCAACTTCGGACATTTAATTGTTGTTCCGGAATTTTTTTCAAACTACTACAAAATAAACTTTTGCGGCCCGCAGCAAATTTATATTCGTTAGTCTGGTTCTTCAAGATTTCTGGGTTACGCAGGCCTGCTCCAAGCAGTGGCGTACGCAGAAAATTTTCATGGGGGCGTTTTGGGTAAGGATCATATGGTGGTCATTTGTATTTGGTTTGCGCTGCTTGTGACTTCACAATTTGACGTCATTGCCACGTTTCCAAACCAACGTTTTGGCGAAGTTTGTCGACATAATAGTGCATGTTTTTCTACATCCACTCCCCTTATTTCATGTGTCATTGCACTGAATATAAACTATCAGCGCTTCAAGTTAGGCTATCGGAGGAAAATAAACTCAACGCTACGACACAGCAGTTCATAA
>Ga0210059_1000929_pt1 | contig 41713 bp, 23 predicted proteins | sample Ectturendosymbi2_FD_188042 | JGI IMG/M metagenome (GOLD analysis project Ga0210059, IMG submission 188042) | Ecteinascidia turbinata endosymbiont from Florida, USA - Sample 2 (SPAdes) (version 2) | ecosystem: Host-associated > Tunicates > Ascidians > Unclassified | place: Key West, Florida... | reverse complement strand
CTTCTTGACATGTTATTTCTGATTTGAGGACAAACAGTTGCAGATTATAAAATGTTATCTTTTCACCTTTCAATAAATGTAATCATCATTGTGGTATCATTTAAAATCCTGGATTTGTGCCCAATCGTTTTGTTTCAACAATTGTGAAACACCCTGTATTTGGCCCCTTGGCAAAAATTAGATTTGGCATCCCTGATTAGTGCCACTCCTAGTGTTTTTCCACTAGATCTAGTGTTTCTTTCAATTCATCTAGTGTTCTTGTGTTTTTTTATGGGTATCTAGTATTTTTTGTGAGTGAGCTGAATTTAATTAAATGCACATTTTGGTGTAATTCTAATTGTAACAGTCAGTAGGCTAATTGAGACCTTTCGATTTAGTGCAATTGTATTTTGCTTAAAATTCCACCCAATTAAATCTTTTATTACACAAGACAATGTAATGTTTTAAGCTGCGACTGCTGCGGAGTCACTTGGTCATTTGTTAAAAGTTTCAGTGACCTATAAAACAAACACAGGCGTTGCTGTTTTCTTTGTCTCTGATTCGCAAATAAGTTGCACAATGTCTATGGCTGGCATTGCAACACATTTTCTAGGCATTTTCACTGTGCATAAGTTTGCTTTTGTAATCTAGTGTTTTTTTATGCATAACACTAATTGGAGGGCTGGGCGGGCTGGAGGGCCGTGTTTCCAAATGAAAAATGTGAACTGCTGGCAGGCTGCACAGAAGACAGATGGGCGAGCTGGCGGGCTGCGGAAATGGGCAGGGCAGGTTGCAGACAAAAGCAGCCCTCGGGCCCGCCCTTTTCCACAGCCCAGCGTATTGTGCAGCCCACTGGCCCGTCCTGTAGTGCAGCCTGCCGGCCCGCCCTTGTGTGCAGCTTGCCAGCCCCGCGGAAAAGTCATGTTTTTCATTTGGCAACACAGCCTGCCGGCACTCCATTTAGTGTTATCCCATCTTTGTGCTGTGTTTGTTGCTCAAGTGGCATCGTTGTGGTAGTGTTGCGATTGGAAATCCCGAGCGGCATGCACGTAAAGCTTCGCAACGCAGCAGCAAGCAACAATAGAGATCATGCGTCGCAATCTCTCTTTTTATTGCTTGCTCGCACCATGCATATATGTTTTTGTTCTTCGCGTACATCCCGTTTGTGGTGATAGACGCAACACCACTGGCGAGGTTGCAACAACATCCCTTCCTTTTTACAACAAACCACACCGATCGCACGTTCTTTTTGTGAAGGCTGAACTCGGCACGACCTCCACATCCTGGTCACAGCACCATTTTGTTGCGATCGGAAATCTCGAGCAGCATGTGCGCAAAGCTTCAAACTGTGGCAGCAAGCAACAATAGAGATCATGCGTCGCATTCTCTCTTATTATTGCTTGCTCGTGCCACGCATATATATTTTTGTTCTTCGCACATATCCCGTTCGTGGTGAATCACACAGTCAACGCAGCACCACCTGAGATGTTGCAACAGTAGCTTAGTGGTAGCATTTACGTCTGCTGTGCGCTTCCTGAAAATTTTTATTGCATCCTTACTAGCAACCTTGAAAGTTGACATGGGGATCATTCCATGTCAAGTGATCCAAAAAAATGGTAAAATGCAACCCACCTCTTCAGATATTGATGAAATTTGACAGGCTTGTAGGCCTAGAACTTTTTCTCCTGATCAAAAACAACCAAATTTTTGAAAATTAGACAAGCATAGCCAAAGTTACAAACATTTCAAGTTTGCCCATTTTATACTCAATTGTAACAGCGTGATGAATTTCTTATGATTAACTCCTTCATGTCTGGTACAGTATATTTCCAACATTTCGTGCCAAAACAACCGGATCACACGTGGCTTTGCGTGCGCGTAGCTCTTGTGCTGAAAGCAGTAGAGAGCTGTTCAAAGGGTCAAAAGACTTAGCAAGTCATATAGTTTGCAATGACAAAAAATTTTTGGTTGGGGATTATGGATTTTTTGTGAGTGATGTCATAAGTAGAGGACTTTATGCCACCTTGGCCCACTTCACCTGGCCCTGGGCCCAAACCGTTAGATGGTAGTATTTTGCTGAAGTTTTTATTGGAAACTAGGCTACATTCCAAGTCTTTTGATACTTTGGATGATCTGCTAAGGTTTCGGGTTCAAAAGCTATGATCTAAAATAAACAATATTTGACTAATCTCATGACACTGGTCAACAGCAAAATTTTAATGGTGATTGCAATAAGTGCCCCTAAAAATATCTTTGACGCTGATTTCAAATTTGTCATTATTTTTTTTGTAGCACGTATAGTTTTTGAGATCTGTATGTTTTGGTTACCAGTTACCTAGCCTACTACAGGCCTATGAACAACAGAAGGTAGCATTGTTTTGCATTATGATATAACATAGAATAATAATTGAGGTAGCAGACATACTATTAACGAAAGTAAAGCAAGTTTACCAACATTAACTGAGTGATTTAAATGCTAGAATCTCTTTTATTGAGTGACATATTGATATCTCTGTGCACACAGGTAATATAAAACATTAAATCCCCATTGCACATTCCGTTAATTTGAATGAATCGTATGATAACAGTCGGATTGTTTTGAATGCTTTTTAGTTGGCTATACTGACTACCAGTGGAGCCTGTGTGGAACTCTCAAGGTCATAAGCATATTAATGGGAATGCACGTAGGAGTTACCAAGTACTGTTGTTTTTTATGTTTATGGGACAACCACTCTAGGTGCTACTGCGGATTACTATGAAAAGCAACATTCGTCCACAAGAAACTTATATGCTGCTGGAGTGAACAGTATTCAGGAGCTCAGCATCCTCCACTAGCAAATCATGATAAGTCCTGATGTCACCTCTGCATAAAAAATGGGCTTGGTGAAAGATTTTGTGAAAGCAATGGCCAAATGCAATTCCAGTAGCTTTAATTTAATTATTTGTGTGACAAGTTTCCTGATCTTGGGAAAGCTAAATTGAAAGAAAGAATTTTGTAGGCCTGTAGATTTGTAGAGGTTTTGACAGATCAGAACTTCATGTTAAGAATGTCCAGTTAATAATGCACTGGAGTTACAAGCTCGGAAGACATTCAGGTAGATAGGCTCGATCTTTATAAGAAATATTAAGGCTCATTTTTTTAAGCAGAAGTTGCAGAATTGCTTTAGCTTATGTGGAGATGAGCTTGCATACATCTGTAAAGATGCATTTTCTGCATTCACAACCATGTTTTTGGAAAAACCTTGATGCCATGAGTGACTACCAGGGTGAATAATATTCAAGATATGGAAGCAAGATACCAAGGGTTTTGAAAAGAATCAATGGTGGTATCGCCTGCTAGATGTTGTCTCGTGGTGATCCACCCACGGTTTTTAAAAGAAAGTCTTGTTCAAAACACATATAGAAGTTTTATGGGTTCCACTATCAAGGCCTGGAGAGCTCTGTTTATTTGTTCAACTTGTTTTTCTTTTATCATTCGTAATGAATTAACAAACTTTATATAGATTAAATTATCAGGTCATTTTTCACTTGGAAACAAAAACTAATACATTAGCACACATCTGTTTACATATCCAAAAATGCTTTTCGCTTTAACTCCAAAAGTTGATGTGCCACAATAAAGTGAATGCCAAATTTGGAATCAGCACCCACAAGTTATCTAAAAAAGTTATGCCATATTCTCATTTAATACAAAAAGTGTTTTTTTGTTTATCTGTGTAATTAGATAATTAATCTGTTTATTTTAGATCATAGCTTTTGAACCGGAAATGCTAGAAAGTCAAAGGCTCAACAGACTCAGACTCGAGCTTAGTTTCCAATAACAACTTCAGCGAAATACTTTGGCCGCTAGTGGTTGGGCCCTAGGCCAGGTAACATGAGCCAAAATGGCCCAAAAACGCTGCTTCACTAACGATGTCACTCACAAAAATCCACAACCTACAACCAAAAAAATCTTTTTTCATTGCAGACTAGAAGACTGCCGAATCTTTTGAGGATTTGAACAGCTCTCTAATGCAATCGGTAAAGAAGCTATGGCATTGGTAATGCAACCGAAAACTGCTGGTTTTAGGCTGATTGCCAGGTATGAATATATCGTACACTGGCTCTCAAGGTGTTAACTTTGAAGTCATGTCACTCCATCTCTACATGGTTTTAGTCCAGGGGCCGGCAATCTTTTATCAGTCGTGGGCAAAAATTATACTCTGCAAGGTATGGTGGGCCGTCCTAATTTTTGACCAATAGTTCCATTCTCTTTGCTATTTATGGTGTTGTTAAAACTTAAGAATTTATGGAATAATAATCAGAGTAACTCTGATTTTCACAGTTCATGAAGAAAATGAAAAATGCACATTTAGTACATCACTGTGCAGTTTCTCATAAGTAGTTCCTCATAAGTAAGCAATAGACGAAGTTGCAAGGAGGGCAGATTCATAAAATATAATACCGCTAGGCGGGTCATACAGTTACTACAATTTGTAAAGGGTCTGACGGCCGGATGATTTTGCTTGGCGGGCCAGATCCGGCCCGTGGTCTGTAGGTTGCTGACCCATGTTTTAGACAGCCAATCTTTTGAACATTGATGAGTATGACAGGTTTTTCTAAGGTGCTTTAGGGACCTGATTCGGGTCCTAGAACTGAAAATCAGGTCCCTAGAATCAGTGAAAATTATCATCGGGTGCAGAGGAAATTAGGTCCATGCAGGTCATAGCAGCATAGGCCGAACAATTTTTTTTCTGAAATTGAAAAAGCAACCCCTCCAAAAAGTTGGTAAATGGTCCAAAACTCCAAATTCCAATGAAATTTACAGTTGCTTTCTTTCGAGGTCGACCAACACAAGGCTAAAGGTTACATGGCGGTCAAATATTAGTGAAAATGCTATAACTTTGTAATGGATTGCATTAGAGACATTAAATTTGTGTCAAAAGAAGCAGAATCATGAAGTTTCTCTTTGTCCTTAAAGAATTTTTTGCCCTATTTTGTCTAGAAATGAAGATATTACCAAAAAAGGATATTTGAAGAGTTACGATGATTGAAATTTTGGAAGGAACACATTGCAATTAGCAAGCCTTTCTGTTTAACCAATAAATCACTACGAAAGATCTCCAAAGTATGTTGTTAGCAATGCATCACAATACACAAACTAGATGCACATTCAAAGTGAGAAAACCTCTGCCAAGTTCTCTCAACAGTAGCAGCAAATTGCACCAAAACACATACTCTATCTGCAAATAATGTGCAGCTGTTGATTCTATTTGTAAAACTCCTCAAAGAATGTAACAAAAAGTTATTTGGATAGATTCTAAAATGTTTTATTGAGATACCTTTCACACAAACATTTAAAATCAACGCTACTAAAACATTTAAAACCAACCCATCACAGAAAAGCAACAACAGTAAAAACTAAAACCTTGATCAATTTATTTTCTCATTCACAGCTGCAGCACAAACTATGTGGTCTTATTAGTGATTATTATTAACGTCACATTGCCTATCCACTCACATGCAGAAGTCTAATATAATCATCTTAATTATGATAGTCAGTCAGCTGTGATGTTTAAGTACAGGGGTGTGCAACCATCCAGCATTGCTGGACCAAATGGAAATAACCAGATTGGTCCATGGCCCACAGCTGCATATGTCAAGCTCTGCCACACGCTGGCCACCCATAGAAGATATACCCCATGCCAGATTGACCATTAGGCTACTAAGGCCTTGCAGCCTTAGGCCGTGGAAAAATTCGGTCCTTAATTTTCTTTTTGGTTATTGTTTTGATTACAAGTAACCACTGATTTATCTCCTAAAAGTTATCAAATTTGACAAAATATCTGTTCAGCCTACCCTTAATCTGGCCCTGGCAATTAGAGATCAACCGATATATCGGCCGATATTTGAGGTTTACCGATATATTGGTAACAGCCAAAACGGCCGATTTTATTGGACTCAGTAGGTGTTGACAAAACACTGTTATATTCCTCACACATCCAGACAACTTGCTGTTTTTTTGCGAAAATTGCCAAAGCCACCCAGACGACAAGATGTTAATTTGAGGTTTATGGTTAGGGTTTAGACTACAGTTAAGACAAGCAGCTGGTAGCAGCTTGTTGGCGCTGAAACCATACCACATTTGTGCATTAGACTGAGTTGTTACAGAGATCATGGTCAACTAAGCAAGTCATGCGTTCCAAACTTCTCATTTGACCACTTCAGCCAGTCGTGTTCAGCTAAGCAAGTCACGCATTCCAAACTTGTCATGTGACACTTCAACCAGTCATGTTCAACTAACGGCAAATTATTTCCAGCAGTGCTTTTGTCTCATGAGGCAAAACAGACACTGCCTATTTGTAATATGTTTCTTACTTTTCCTACATTTCCTATAAACCGTGTGCTTCTGTATCGGTATTCGCAAAGTTTTTTTCAACCAAGGCTTAGATTGATGGTTCTATTTTCCAGAATTCTTTTTCAGTGGTAAATGCTTATTGATACACATGAGAAATGTATCCAAAAAAACATTGAAATAAATATTTAAATCCTATGTACCACTTGCTGCATAGCAAATGATAGGTCTGTAATATGCAATAAGTATCTAGTTCAGTGGTTCTTAGTCTTGACAAACACGCCGGACCTTTACGTTACAGATGGCACAGGCCAGCGCTTTTGCAGCCCGGCCCGCCTGGAGCTAACAAACTGCCTGGCCCGTCATGCTTAACCACAACTTATTTTCTTGCCCGGACCAGGCTGTGGTCCGTAATATACCGTAACCTCAAAAGCAAAGTAACAACACTTAAGTTTTCAGTTCATTGTCCTTTGGACAATAAAACCATGTGGTCTTAATGGATATAGGTCTGCCAGAGCACTTTTGAAAACTTATTCGTCCGCCACCTGTAACGTGACACTAACACAAGTGTGTGCTAGGCTGCACTACATTGCTAGTGACATAGTGAAGCCAATCCTTAAACCCTAACCTAACACCTAATCCTAAACTAGGGGTTCCCAAACTGGGGTACATGTACCCCTAGGCTAGAAGGAGTGCATTTGCCTATCTGAAGAGATACATTTGAGGTTAGCAATAGAAGGGAAAAAATATGTTTACGTATTATTCATTTTGAAACATTCATACAGACATCAGTGAATATTATCTTCAAAATCATTATATATGCTTATTGGTAAATGCATTCTTGTTATTTTCCACAGCCTTTTTGTCATAAGAAATTTTAGGGGTACATGTTCATCTATCGAAATGCTGAAGGGGTACATGGCCAGAGAAAGTTTAATAACACCTGTCCTAAACCTAAAACCAGTCCCGTCGCCACGGGAAGCTTTGGTGGGCTTAGTCCCCCAAACAAAGCTCCAAGCCCCACCAAATTGAAACATGAAACACTATAAATCAGTGGAGTGTTTGTCAATTTTTAGAATGTCAAGCCACTCCGCACAGCGCAAAGCCTCCCTGTTGAAAGCTTTCTGGCGACGGTTCTGCCTAGAAACCTTGGCGACAGCAACAGACTAGAAATGGAAGTGTTTGTTTCTTTGATTGATTCATAATATGGTTCACTGGTTTGCATGGAAACAAGTGAAACACAACATTAGCAGAATGGTAAAATGGAGAGAACAGCAACGAAACATTTCCTTGTTAGATTTTGAAACTTTGCAAAAACAAAGATTTTCGCCTAATTGGTGAGCAGACCGCAGCGGCTCGGAAGATGTTACCACTAAAAACAATTGTTAGCAGACTGTTTCAAAACCTTTAGTGGACTGCCCGAAGACTGGACTATTAGCGGCCCATGCCATCTCTACTGTATGTAGTTTTCCAAGCTTTTGTCAAACCCCAAATTTGCCTAATAAAATTCCGGGAGTTCTTAGAACGAGGACGATATGCTATCAGCAAAGGTCTAAAATGAATTAACATTTTCAGAGCTGGCGTACGATATATTCGTACTTCGATTCTGGCCTAAAAAACGGCAGTTTTCGGTTGCCTTACCAACACCCTAGCTCCTCCGCCAATTGCGCTATAGAGCTGTTCAAGGCCTCAAACGGATCGGCCAGTCTAGTAGATTACACTCGACAAAAATTTTTTGGTTGGGTGATGCAAATTTTTTGTGGGTGACGTCATAAGTGAAGTAGTTTTGGGGTCATTTTGGCTCATGTTGCCTGGTCTCGGGCCCAACCGCTAGGCCAAAGTGTTTCGCTGAAGTTTTCATTGGAAACTAGGCTTGAGTTCGAGTCTTATGAGCCTTTGATCGACTTTCTAGCGTTTCTGGTTCAAAAGTTATTATTTAAAATAAACAAATTAATTAATTATCTAGTTAGCCAATCAGTCAAATATGTTTACTAGTTTAGATCATAACTTTTGAACCTGAAACCCTAGCAGGTCATCCAAAGTATCAAAAGACTCAGATTGTAGCTTAGCTTCCAGTAAAAACTTCAGCGAAATACTACCATCTAACGGTTGGCGCCCAGGGCCAGGCAAAGTGGGCCAAGGTGGCCTAAAAGTCCTCCACTTATGACGTCACTCACAAAAAACAGAATCCCCGAACCAAAAAAATTTTTTTCGAGCGCAGACTAGAAGACTTCCCGTGTCTTTTGATGCTTCGACCAGGTCTGTAACCCGTACAGGAGCGGAGATATTCCTGTGCAAAACCACGTGTGTTTAGGCATTTTTTCGAAAATCCCCGAATCCACCAGGGTGCCAAAGTGTTAATGTTATACAAAGGTGACCACGGTTAGCTTGCTTTGACGTAACCACGCTTTTAGTCATGTTTCAGATGACTTTTGTCTAACTCCTGAAATGGCTCTGTCGAACCCTAAGGGTTTGATTGAACCCAGATGAACCACTGATCTAGTTGAAAATTATGGCTTTTCCTCATCGGATGTCTTTGACACTTTTTGAAACCATTGCCAATCAAAGCATGGGTGGTATGGTCATCACTTGTAAAAGCAATTATTCCAGAGTGAATATTATACCATGCTAGTTTGTATATATATGGTGAAGTAGAGATGTTGTTGAATTCAGCATAAAACATGATGCACAACCAATAAGGGAACTAAATCCTAATGATGTGAAAGAATAGGTAATTTGCAATAGGTTGTGATTTTTTTAAGCAGGTTGGTATTAAAATATCCAAATCTTTAGAGTCTTTTGTTAGATTCATTTATAGTACAATCAAGGTGTTTCATTAATGTAAAATAAATAAGACAACGATGCTTTAGTTTGACTTGCTTATTTTTGCCTTTCCAATCAATGTAGTGGACCTGTAACACTTGTTCTCTAATCATACTTGCAACTTATGCATACATAACCAAAGAGCTATAGATATGATCTTTCCATGATGAGAAGTAACTTGATGCCTAACAGTTGGCAAACCTTAACTCTTTGCTGTGTCCAGTGACCACTTGTGCCACACAATAATTTCATATATTTTATCCTCTGAACCTCATTTTTATTAGAGAGAAATCTACATTTGTCAGTCTCTTGGAGAACATACGTAAATTCTGGAACACAAAAACAGTGGTTTAAATGTAGGTGTAAGCAAAGCCTAAAATGTTGTGTTTAAATGACATGTTTGATTAGTTGAAAAGCTTTTGTTCATAATCATAGAACACTGGAACTCATTACTGTGCACACTTCTCTTTTTCTGATCCATAATCGTCTTTTTTCTTCGCAGTCTACATAGGTGGTTCTATGTACTTAAAATAGAAAATGATTACCACCAGTACATAGACAAAATTTTTAGTCCAGAAATTATTACCTATGTGGAACAGTAATTGTGGTGACCTTAACCAACCATAGATCCATGTAGCGCAGTAATGCAAACGTTATTTGCTTTTCTTGTTTTGATAAGAATATTGCTTTTATGCTTCGCAGTAGGGAACATTAACTGTCATGACCTGGTGCTAGTAGAGGAATGAAAGTTCCTTTACATGGATTACTTCTTCAAAACGATAGCATGAGCTTAAAAAATGCTGTGAAAAAATCCAGTACCACTGTCATTCGGGAAGTATATGATGGAGTTCATTCTCAAGAAAGATTTGAATATGAACTTGAATGTGCATTAGAAGCTCATGTAAACTACATCGTAATAGAGCCAACAAAGCTGGGTATGTATGAATATATAACTATATCTTTGATGTTGATGTTATGCTATTGATGGAAAGGTGCGTTTGTTTTACTTGCCACATCTTAGTAAATGTCGAAAGTTACATGATTTGTGGCCACAAGTTACAGAACATTCATGATATAAAGTGCTAGATATGGCATGTGTTCTGCTTCATTTTGTGTTTGGAAAGGATGGATTTTTAATGCAAATGTTACATTGATTTGAATGCTGCTTGTGATTAATAATGTCACTCATAAGGTATTCTATCCTTGTTGACTTGACTTTTCCCAAAGCACTGGACTAGATATGCTAGAACTTTGCATCTGTGTTTACTGAATATGAAGTCTAAATCAGACACTGATGCCAAAGGTTTTTAATACTGTTCTAGAAGCTGCTGAGAAAGTGCACCTGGCTGACACGCAAATGTTTGTTTTGTTTAGCAAAACCAAACCCAGGGGTCATAGGGATGCTACAACAGGAATTTACAAGGTTTGAACTATCAGGGAATTTAAGACTTTTGCTATGTTCTTCTGATAAAACATGCCCAACTCCAACTAGAATTGTTTATCAATCGTTCAAATCTGCTATAATTTTAATTCAACCCAGTTTACCCAAGCTGCAGTTCTATTTCACAAGGTTTTGCCAAACAAACATTATGTTCAATGAAATCTGCTAATAAAATAGAGTAGAATCCCTTGGTTTTTGCATTTCAAAGTCCTTGATGAATTGTTTCTCCTAGGAATCTAAAGCATATGGTGATTAGCAAGGAAGGTTTGTTTTTCTGTGTATCAACTGCCAAAAGATTTATACATTCTTTTTAGTTACTAAGTGCCAAGGAATCAGCTAAGATATTTTATTATAATGGCACTTCTGTACTTAAACACGTTTGCTGCTGGCATACGAATGTATTGTACTTGGAAATCAGGCATAAGCCATGTGTCTTAGCAACAGCATAGCTCATCAGCCGGTTGCGGTAGAGCTGTTCAAGCCCTCAAGAGTCAGCAAGTCTGCAATGAAAAACAATTTTTAGTTTTGGGTTTTTTGTGAGTGATGTCATAAGTGAGGTATGTTTTTGGCTATCTCGGCTCATGTTGCCTGGACCAACTGCTAGATGGAAGTATTTTGCTGAAGTTTGAATGGGAAACTAGGTTAGAATCTGAGTCTTTTGACCCGTTGATCGACTTTCTAACGTTTCTGATTCAAAAGTTAGGATATAAAACAAACAAACTGATTAGTTATCTAATTATGGGGTTAATTAAATATTTTGTCATTTATAGATTATAACTTTTGAACCAGAAACCCCAGCAAGTAATCCAAAGTATCAAAAGACTTGGATTTTAGCCTATTTTCTAATAAAAGCTTGAGCGAAATGCTACAATCTAGCGGTTTGGGCCTAGGGCCAGATGAAGTGGGCCAAGTTGGCCTAAAACTACTCCATTTTTGATGTCACTCAAAAAAAATCCGAAAACCAAAATCAATTTCCTTTATTGCTGACTTGATGACTTGCCGAGTCTTTTGCAGGTTTGAACAACTGTCTAGCGCAATCTGCTGAGGAGTTATGCTGTTGTTAAAACACATGGCTTATGCTTGATTTATGCCTGATTTCAGCTTAAATCACCCGGAAGCTAAGGTGTTGAGATAATTATCATTCAATGGTCTAAAAGCATAGTTGTCACACACAATGAAATTCACTTCTCCCAGTTCCATTTACATATAACAGATAGCATAGAGGAATGGCTTTAGTTAGTACACATGTAGTCTTGATAACATTAATACTTTTGGTACCAGGTGGATCCCCTGCTGTCATATCTACCACTACTGGGTGGTTTACCTTTAACACCTTGAGACCTGATGTACGATAGTTTGACAGTTTTATTGATTTCAGCCACAATGTCCACAAGACATGGCTAGCACACATATAAAACAAAGTAAGACACTTGCGAATTTATCATACTCGAGGCAATGATACACACCCCAACACGCACGAAATGAAGCTATCGGCAACATAGATAGAAAAAAGCATTTTAACGATCTAGATTCGTACTTATTCATAACACAAACAAACAAAACAAGTGAAACCTTGCAGCCAAGACACCGAAAAACCTTGTGGTTACCGAGTCGAAGTGCCCCAGCACAATGAAACATCTCAGTGATTGCCAAAAGTGTAAACAAAGACACAATTGCGTAAAACAGTGAAACAGACCTAAGATAACGATCATGGAAATACTTCAGTTGCGTTACAAACCATACGAGCAATCCGAAACGCATGCCAAAAGATATTGCTATGCACTGAAGATGATAACAGTTGTTATCGAAACGTTTGCAAGATGTCAGTTGTATCGTTTGCTTTGGCCGTAGTATTTATTATAAGGCATGCCAAAAGTATGCGTAAATGATAAGACAGATGAAGTGATAATGTTTGTATTGAAAATTTAAGTAGATGTATCCAGTAGTATAGTTTTTCAAACATTCATCCATAATGCAACAACAAAAATGATAGGTAATGATTACTAAAGGCGTCATGCTTAAATGTACCAAATGCTTTGAAAAAAATGGGTGCACAGTTGAGGCAGCAAAACAAGTCATCTTAACACTTTGGTGTCTGGCCAAAATAAGGGATTTCTGAGAAAAAAACACCGAAACGCACATGGCTTTGCGTGGGAATTTCTCTGCTCCTGTAAGGGTTACGAATCTGGTCGAAGTGTGCAAAGACACGGCAAGTCTTCTAGTCTGCACTCGAAAAAAATTTTTTTGGTTAGGGGTTCCAGATTTTTTGAGTGACGCCATAAGTGGAGGACTTTTAGGCCACCTTGGCCCACTTTACCTGGCCCTGGGTGCCAACCGTTAGATGGTAGTATTTTGTTGAAGTTTTTATTGGAAACTAGGCTACAGTCTGAGTCTTTTGATACTTTGGATGACTTGTTAGCATTTTGGGTTCAAAAGTTATGATCTAAACCAGAGGTGACAAACATGCGGCAAAAGACATGTGGCCTGCAAAAGAATTTCGTGCGGCCCTCGAAGCATTCAGGCAAGACCAGCAGTCTTAAATCTTTCTTTGACCCGCTTCTAATCTTCTAAGTTGATTAACAGTTTTTTTCGTTTTCAACAGGTCTCACAGTATGATTAAAAAGTTGTGCAGCCTGCTTACTCAGCGGTAACAGACACAGTGGCCTGCGATAGCAAATAGGTTCGTCACCCCTGATCTAAACTAATAAAAATATTTGACTACTTGGCTAATTAGATAATTAATTAATTTGTTTATTTTAGATCATAACTTTTGAGCCAGAAACTTTAGGAAGTTGATCAAAGGCTCAAAAGACTTGGACTCGAGCCTAGTTTCCAGTGAAAACTTCAGCGAAATACTTTGGCCTAGCGGTTGGGCCCTGATCCAGGAAACAAGAGCCAAAATGACCCTAAAACTACTTCACTTACGATGTCACTCACAAAAAATCTGCACCCCCCAACCAAATAATTTTATTTCGAGTGCAGACTACAAGACTGGCCGTTTGAGCCATTGAGCAGCACCCTAGCGCGATCGACAGAGGAGCTAGGGCGTTGGTAAGGCAACCAAAACTGCTGTTTTTAGGCCGAAATCTAGGTACGAATATATCGTACAATGGCTCCCAAAGTGTTAAGCAATAGTTCTGCAATGGGGTAAAAATATGAAGCTGCTAGACTCAATGTTATGCAAACGGTAAAGCTTTGCTTGCACAGCATTCACTAAATTTGAAGACTCCTTGAGTAAACCAGGCAAGATCTATGTTCACACTATTGCAGATCGTTGAAAGTCATCATCACTTGTACACAGAATTGCTTTAAGATGTTTGAAAAGCAGGCTTCATAAAATATATAAACCTTTTCTGGCAGAGCATTCTCTTTTCAAAACATGTATTACATTGTGTTTGGCTAGGCAATAACTGTGTTGTTGCTATAATCTGCTGTAGATAATTTAAAATACTGTAGTGTAAACCACAGGTGTGTGACAAGACCTTTTACCAGGAGGGGATGAAGAAAAACATGCGGTTAAGTTTCTTGACATCCATGGTTTACGATTTTACTTCAACTTATCACAGTCATTTCAATTTTTTCTGATTTAAACAATATATGATAGTTCTTGGATTTCCCTCAGTGTGTATCAAGCAGGTGTAGTCCATGATTAGATTTAGATTTCATTGGTGTGAGATACAACATTTGTGTTAATGACTTGATTTTAATATAAACCCTTTTCTGAAAGGCTGCCTTCTCCAGAACTTTTGTCTTGCACACCTATAATGCAGACCTGCTATCAAATCATGTTTTAAATATCACTTAGTGCTTCAATCCCTCTGGAAAAACTTTTGGAACTGTCCATGATATACATATGTTGTACATGTTTAATTCTATTGTCAGGTTGCACGAATTGTTTTTCTCATTGGCATATATTTTGTGTGTATGTTAACAAGCATGTAGTTCTCTAGTCTAGGGGTAAGCTTCCACAAAAAAGTAAATTTTAATTGCTACTACAGTATTTCATATTGCTTCTAATTATGCTTTTCAAAACTAGTTGAGGCACTGTCTGACAGAGATGAGCGGACTGTCCAATTTTGTGATCCAGATCCAGTCGTGAATTTTAAAAACTCAGTCCAAGTCCAACCATAGTCCAAAAAGTATAAGAAATTTAAAATCCAAGTCGAAAAATTGATAAAATACAGGTTTTTAATGTCAAAAATTATACAGTTCTTTTCTGCTAAACTCTGTCCAAATCTAGTTTTACAGTCCAGATCCAAATCCAAAATCCACAAAATTCGTCATAGTCCGGATCCAGTCCAATCCAAGTCCAGTCCAGTGCTCATCTCTGCTGTATGAACAGTGAATAAGTTCAATTTTCTCAGCTAAACATTTGTGACAATGTCACCTTGAACTTTTTTTGTTATTCACATGCTGAACCCCCTTCCCAATGACAACCTTTTGAACTACCGTACATGAGATCTTCCTTTACCTTCAGTATTGAAGTTAAAAACAAAACATCTTGTTGCTGTTGTCATCAGGTGAAGAGACAAGTCGATGGATCAGAGTTGGCAACTGCTTGCATAAAACTGCTGTTTTGTCTGGTCTTGCCTCTTTAGTGCTGCCGTATTTGCTGCCAGATGGTACTTCTCCTGCTATCATTTATGCTGGACTGCCTAGTGCAGTGCTAAGTGTCGGATGTGCTGCTCTTTATGGGATATCGTGGCAGTTTGATCCTTGCTGCAAGTACCAAGTGACTGTGAACAGCCGAGAACTATCTCAGTTGAACGTCCAGAATTTGACCAATCCGTCTCCTGTTGTTCTGGTGCGAAAGGACGATAAATACAGAAAAGCTTTGCACAACTGCATTGCAATCGTTGCTGGACTGTATATGATCAAAGCAATAGACGGATTTTTGCACAGTTGACACAGCTGGAAACTCGACGTTTTGGTGCTTTGATGGAGACGCGTTTGCCTTCCACGTTTTGGTTGCAAAAGCGTTCATTCACAGCAAGTTCAACAGTCTTTGTTTAAACGCACAGCAATATTTGTTTCATTTGGTTTTGTTGACTGCGTCGTTTATATCTGAACTTTAAATATAGAACCATGTGGTTATTAATGTGCATTGTACAACTTGTCCTTGAAGCGTTATGGTCAAGCCGTTGGCCTGGTGGTATTCAGCTGACGACGTTATTAAAGCTCGATTCAATCGTTTTCTACGTCATTGATGTCACATCAGAGAGGCTTGTTAGTGCAGTGATTTTGGTTGGGTCAGATTTTTCATGATGTTCAGTACATTTATTTAAACATAAATAAGTTTAGCTGAGAGGAAGCAGATTGGATCTAAATCCAGGAAGCATATACCTGCCTTTGCAGTATGCCTGTTCAAAGGGAAGTTTTTATTAAAATAACTGGTCACAAACATTTTGGTAATATGTGCAAGAAATCAATCTTAGATTGCTGTGCAGTTATCCTAATGTTTGGAATCGTATAAACTGTATGCCCTTCGGAAGCCTGGAGGTGAAAACAAAGGAAAATGTTGTGCATCTTGGGCTGTAACAACGAATCCAACTGGCCCCATTGCAATAGGTTAGCGGAAAGAAGTCCACAACTTAGCCTCTTGGTTAGTTCCGTCTGCGGTCCAGAATTGTAAAGCTGCGTAGGGCCAGGTTTACCAATAGGCCCTTGACATCTGAGGGCCCAATGAAAATAAAATTTCACCTAAGATCAGAAAATCTGAAATAACTCGGTATAGTACATTTTACGGCCTACGGTTAAAGGTACATACACCAGATTTTGAGTCGCTACTTTCATGCAAAAAGCATGTGCCAGGGGTGGTTACGCAATTTATTTAGCATGCTTCAGTTACTGACAGACTAATTAGCCTCCTTGGAAAACATTTAAATCGCTGGCAAAAAAATTCCGAATGTCAGAAAATGATACTGCGCAAAAGATCTGGTAGTATGTCAACAGCTTGTAGGCCTGAGCAGTCTCACAGCCAATTACACTCCTGCTTTTAAGGACGGGATTACAGATGCTCAGCGCAAACCATGTCTATCGTTAAACAAAATGGTTAGCGGCATGTAAATGAATTCTCCCTGAAAAAGATAAATGTGTATTTGTCCCATTGTTTCAATTGAGGACTTTGAGGAAAATGCAAAGCTTTGCACGTGTTAACAAGCGACAACAGACTGTCTCGTCCACTTTTGATCGTTTGGGTGAAAAGTATACATTAAACTAGACATCGCCCCCACTAGCCATGCTGGCTGGATTCGCCCCTGTTGGCAATCACTGCTAAGCATGTCCCGAGAGAATAGTGGCTTAAGGAATACGGATGTTCACCATGTTGCGTCGGAGGGGAGAAAAGGGGTAATATGAAATTTTACGACTGTAGTCTCCATGGAAATACCTTTTGGCCACCTCCTGTAAAAATCCACTACCGCCCGTCTTGGAAAAAATCTTTCCAAACCTCATGGTTGCGTCCACGTAGGCCTCATTTATCAATGCTGTCGTTAACATTTATATCAATACTCGTTAACATTTATAGCCATGTGGGACAAGTACAACAAGCACAGGTGTAGGAGCAAGAAAGTTTAGAGGGGTGCGAAGGATTTTTGCCCAAACTTCCCTAAACCTGAAAAAAGGTTTGATTTTGAGCGCCATTTTTAAAAATCAAAGGACATCAAGCGATTTTGCGAAGGTTTTCACATATTTTAACCAAATTTCCACATATTTTTGCTCTGATTTTCACCACGTCAAAACTTTTGAGGGTACGCTTTCACCCCCGCCTCCTACACCACTGAAAGCAAGGAATCTTTGCAGATACATTCGTTGCACGTCTTACATTGGAGAGTAGCCTAGTTACATTTATAACCTATTTGAAATGCGAAATGGTTGTAATTAAACATGTGCCACGAGATTCACAAGTCTAGATATTAGAAGCGTTCGTGCATGCGTGTTTCGGTCAATAAAGAGCCCACTGCGCATGCTTTGCTAAAATGGCTTAAGGTGACAGTCTTTCCAGAAATGAACAATATGCTTGATTCTGGTTTCGTACAAATTGTTAACATTTGTATTCATTACGACATCTCTAATAATCGTCGTCAATAAAATGAAATAATTTAGACCAGTGGTTTGCAAATTTTTTTTTTCATATTCTCCCCTTACAAACCAAAACACTGTCAATTCCTCTCCAAAGATCATTGCAAAAATTTCACACTACCTATTGTGAAGAAACAATAGATGATTACCGGTATAAATAAAACAGGCTCTTTCATAACTTCAGTCACTGCAGTTAAAGCAGCTTGTTCTTGCGCACCTGTAGAGACATCCCATCTAAACCAGGGGTCGGGAACCTTTTTGGCTAAGGGAGCCATGAAACCTACATGTTTTTAATTGTATTTCCGTGAGAGCCATAAAATAATTTTCTACACTTAATGCAACTAACTTGCTGACTAACACGTGCATTTTTAAGCAAAATCAACAATTTGAAACAATGGTAAATGTCTGAATTTTCTTTTTAATAACGCGCTTCTTACTGTTAATGCGACTTCTGGTCCTGCATGGTGTTGCTGATGGCTTTGTAGTCTGGTAGATGCTTTGTAGTCTGGTAAATTACAGAAAAAGTTTCATTTGTAAACAGGCCCGTAACCAGCTTGGAGTTGGGACACCAGGAGGGGCGAATATTTTTCCGAGAGGGGCTAAAATTTTTGGAACTATGTCCAATATTATTAAATTATGTCCAACACATTTTTCCAGGGGGAGCGAAAAATTTTCTAGGGTAGGCTTCGCACCCCTGGTTGCGGGTCTGTTTGTAACAATCGTGTTAAGAAAATATCAAGCGAGCCAGATACAGTCATCAAAAGTCACATCTGGCTCGCGAGCCATAGGTTCCCGACCCCTGATCTAAACCAACCTCGTTGTGCAGTTTTTATGTATTGAATAAACAAATAACAAAAACTTAGGTTTTTTTCAGTCATCTACAGATCTTCCTCCCAGGAAATAAAAATTCCTCCCTGACTGAGCCAAGTGGTACCCGTTTGAGAACCACTGATCTTAGATCCTACTCCTTTTGTTAAGCTCGTTCAAACATTGTTCTTTGCAAACTCCGAGCCTTTTATGGGTATTCGTGGCAAAATATTTAGTACTTCTCTAATTAATTCGCCCGCAGTGTGAATCACAATTTGCAAATGCTGTGTTGTAAATTGAATTTAAAATTTCAAAATGTTAATCCCCCTGCACAAACGTAAAGCTCCCTGTTGAAGACCTTCTGGCAACGGTTATGACCAGTGCCAAAAACCAACTAACTCCAATTACAAAGCGGCTGACAGCGAGCATCCCTGTGAATGAACAACCCAACCGCCAAAATACACAATAAGTAACTCCGGTCCAACGCGATAACGGCAAGGCCTCCTAGCAGTGGCGCAACTGACGGGGGCGGTCCTCCCCCCTGGCAAGCTAAATGTAAAAACTCGGCCTCCTTTAGCTGACATTTTCATATTCAATATTCCGTTGGTTTTCAGGTTGTTTTTTTTGCATTTTCGGGGTGCTTTTTTTAGCTAGTACAGGCATCCACGACATCCGGATTCACTATCATTTCATAACTTTTTCTCTGAGTATCTGTAGACACAGTATACAGATTTGCTATGTGAACTGAATTGTCATGATTGTTGAAAATTGTGTTGGTTAATGTGAATTACCGAATCGGTGTGCACATGAACTTTGCTCAATCACGAATTCCTGCGCTGGTCTCAGGGATATCTAGAACTCCGGCTGGTCTGCAGCCCGCAATCAGAATACAGTTGTCACCAGGCACGCAGTGGCTGCTGAATAGTGGTAAATCAGATGCATGTGAAGATGACCTGTGCGTGAAAAACAAGCGCGTTGCGGTACTACAAGATCCCGAGTGCTCAGTCAACTGTGACATTAAATACATGGTGCTCAGCCAACCGTGACATGGAACATATGACGCCACATTTTTTGCTTCTGTCGCTGAAGCTGAGCCGGTTAACAAATCTGTAGCGCCCTGCGTAAGGGAGCCACGGCAGGGCAAACCGTTCCGGCAGTGAGCGTCGCTGAAATGACAACAGGTTTGCAGACGACAAAACTACATTGTGACAATTAACTTGGCTTTCAAAAGACGCAAAGCAACAGACACAGGCGTGATTGCGAACATACAGTAGCAGCAAAAATTTCCCGGAACACAAAAAAGTGATAAAACCCTTCCAATACCAAGCGAACATTATCAGTACAGGCTCGGAACTTGAGTTCAGCAGTCATTTGTTGTTACGTAAACGCGCCTGGCAACGACGCGTCAATGAACTGTTTAACTTGCGTCGCCTGGCTATCCTCCTCTATCTCGTGCCTTGAACTCGCAACTATCACGACATCGTTCGGAGGCGGGGGGTCTCGTTTTGGTTCATTGGCAGTGGGGGTGAGGTAAAGTTCCGGAGAAAGCCTCGCGTCGGATTCGGGGTTGTCTGAAGAAGAGAAACAATGTGAAATGGTGAAGTTTTACGGCCTCAATCCACAAGCGTGGCGGTGCGCAGCTTACAGATTGTGAAACTTTACCTCCAATGTTCTTTTTCACGCAGTGCCAACCATGACTGTATTTTCGTAAACTACGGAATTTCTCGAGAAACTGGCTTCCTGCGTTGCATTCGCCAGTTTTCATTAGCATCGCAATTGTGGCGCAATAGGTGTCTGTAACACCGGGATTAAAAAGAACATTGTCCCGGCGAGCAAGAGCGCAATGCTTATTGTTTAACGCCAACTCGGAAACGGAAAGTTAAAGTGAGAGATTGAGACTATTCATTCTCGCAGTAACTGGTTAAAGGTAACCAGTCTTCACAAGGGCGAATGTTTTGAACCCATTGGCAAAATTTTAAAACAGGAAAATCGATTTCACGTAACACTACGCACCCTCAGTCGTAAAATCTTAGTCTATTAGAACAAAAGAAAGGTGTAAGCCATGTAATCAGTAATTATCAAGTCAGAGTGGCACATCCTTTCCAAACACATCTACAGTATGACCAGCTCACCTGCAACAGTCGTCGAAAATCCAGTCGACGTTGCCATGACCACGCTGTCAAGGCTGCCAACGGACGATTGGCTATCCGGACAAACCTCTACGTCGGTCGCCGATTGCGCATGGGGGTGCGAGTAAGACTGGGAGTCGGTGTTGCTTTCTGTGGAAGACAGCACTTTCAAAATCGAATTGAAATTTGATTTAGAAATTTGAAAGTCGGCACGATACGGCGATAGATACTGCCGTGGTCATGGAAAAGAACGTTCTGAATTATTTTTCCCATACTAATGAGACATTGAGAAGTTATCATGAGCTTTAACCCAAATGGCAGAATATCCCGAAATGACAAAACACTGCAATTCATAAAAAAACATCTTAAAAATGATGCGTAAACACCAAGTATTTGTGAATTTTTTCAAGAACGTATAAATGGTGTTTTCCGACGGAATGCGGAATTACATGGTCATCCAAGTATCGCTCGTTCTATGGGGTAGAACTGTACTGAAGCTAAGATAAAAACAAATTGTACACATGGCATAATCAACTTGATCGATATGTTGGTTACTTTCTACAATCAATCATCCACACTTCGATTCAACGACCGCTGTGGGAGCGATTTTCGAAAAGAAACGAGGTTATTTTACAAATCTTTTCAACACCTTGACAGTACGCGTGGAAGCTTCTGAAGAGTGAAGGCAAATGTTGAAGCAGTTCTACCGAGCCTACATTTTATCTGGTAAACTGTCAGCACGAGATAAACCGATCAAGTTTGTTTTTATCTATTTTTTCCAGGGCGTTCGTAAAAGTTTCGAGATATCCACCGTTCCTGCACATTTGCAGCTAGTCATTTGCAAGTCCACCGCAATCACGTTTTCATCTAGCCCTACATTCTCAATTCTTTTTCGCGATTGTCGCCTTTATCGCTGCGCGGTGACCCGAACACACATGAGTTTTGGTCAACTGCGGGTTGCTGAACGATCGGATATACAATGCGACAAGCTGAGTAAAACCGCCACTCTGCAGTCTTCCGCTGGACACCATGACACACTTAGCACATGCAAAACTTAAGCATATTGAGCAGTGAGCGGGTTACTCGCACCAACCCGATTGGAGTTGCTTTTTTTTTACTGTGAGCGTCCGGGATTCCGCGTTCGCGCCAAAGGTGTTTATTGAAGCTATTGTGTTATTTGTATCGTTAGAGTAGTCCTACTCCTGAGTCTCCAAACTACAGCCTTTCAGCCAATCCGCCCGCCAAACCATTTTGTCAGTCATGAAAAAATAATACATTTGCGAAAAATTTGTTGACTTAGTAGAATGTAACATATCCCGAAAAAAATCGCATTACGTAAGATGTCCGGACCTCGGAAAAAAAGTTTGGAGATCCTGACCGAGAATATCACGTGGTGCACGCAATTTTAGAAAGCGTCTTGAAAACCACATTTATTATGTATCAGTGTGTAATAGCAACGCGTTCCATCACGCTGAAAACTTGCAACACATTTCGGACTTGGTTCGATTACAAAGGTCTACTCACCAACCAAAAAAAAAAGATATCTGACCTACTCGTTTTCGTTTCAGCGGAAGACTTTCTTTGACCTGCTTCTCCAAAACTTTGAACTGCTCGGCGTGTTTTTCCAGGTACCTCTGGATGAGAATCCGAAAAATCAACTGACAGCGAAAAACATTCGCCCAAGTGTTACATGTTTATTCGCGCAGGTCAGGTTCAACTGTATAACTTAGATCTGAAAACCGATCACTAGAATCGAAGCAAACGACTTCAAAACAATCCAACCGATAACAGCACATGGTTGAGCTAGAGCAGGGGTTTTCAACCTGGGGTTCGTTTGCCATTTTTCTAGGGGTTGCGAGAGCTTCTGATAACATATTCATTGATATTCTATTGTGCAAACACAGCTGCACTTCATATGCCTGACTGGAAATTTTCGGAAGGTGTCGTTAGGTTTAATTGGGTTGCAAAATGGCTCGCTGCATGAAAAAGGTCGAAAACCACTGCGCTGGAGATTCAACCGCAACAAAAACAAACGCAGAATCGCGATATAATTACCTTCTTCTGAGACTCTGTGTCGACGGCAGTTGTCAAGTCGTGCCCGAGCATGACTCTCTTCCTTGCTCTTTGGCGGGTCGCTCTCACGCAGCGTTCTCTTTCCTCTTCTTCGCGCTGCAGCTCTTCCACCAGGATGGACGTTCTGCGCGGTTTGAGCTTGTCTTGTTCAGCCTGGTATTTCGCGACGAATTCCTGGTGCCTCCTTCAGAATCGTCAAAAGCAGCGAATCAGTCGCGAGCGCAGCACACCCAAGCAATGCACTTAGATCCATCAACATTGCAAGACAATTTAACAGAGCGGAACAGTCAAGGGAGATAAAGGTCTTTTCTTCTTAGTTTGAAAATGCGTGTAACTGAAACTTCGACTGTTTAACCCAGGGTCTCAAACACGCGGCCCGCGGGCCACATCTGGTCCGCGATGCTTTGTGGTAATTTTCAAGTAACTAACGTTTAAGTTATTTACTTTATCCACCGGTATTTGAAAGTGCTCGACCATCGAGTGAACAAGTTCCTTTTAAACGAATGTAGCGACGGCTAGAAATGATTTCCGTGTAACTCACGATATCTTTCGCAGGAAATATGATATAAAAGCTGTTTCTAGTAAGGTTCAGGTACCGTCATTGTTGCGTCAGCGTCACAACGCGGTCCTCAGATTACTTCGTAAGTCCTCATTTGGCCCTCAGAGCAAATTGAATTCGACATTCCTGTTCAGTTTCATTAACCAGTTCAGTTTCATTACACTCCTTTTGTGCTCACTTTGGAGTGTCACGAATAATCTGTGGCTCCCATCACCGTTTGCTCTGCGCAGGGGCCACGTGGCTACTTTGCAGTGGATGCTGGTGGTTGGTCAAGGGCAGCACCGGCATCAACCTTTAATTCGGTGACTGCAGCCCACTCAAGCAGTTTTCGCACGAAGCCGGTCATGTGTGGAAAAAAAGCTCGAGTTTCCCAAGCAGTGTAAGGTAACCTGTGTTTTACGTTTTTTAAAACATCAGGTCCAAAATATCAAACTATTTTTTACCAGAAGAACCTATGTTTATAATTTTTATGCGCGTAGACACAATATAAACAAAAACGAAACTCATTTTATGATAACATGCTAGCATAAGCATTTTGCAGTTCAGTCTTCATGCATCCCACTGTCACACGGGAGTATCAACAAAATATGCCACTGTCTTTATGTCTTACTTTTTTTCTGTGGTTATTGACTTTTTTTCTGTGGTTATTGATTACTACTATTAACGAATACCATTATTGCGTATCACCCCAATCTTGTTGTTTGATTGATTGGGGAGGGCATATCCCACTTTGAAAGTCGGTGATCAGGGTTGGTTTCAAACAAGTATGTTGAACCAGTGTTTTAAAACGCCGACAAATCACATCTGAATGTTCTAATGTCACTCTGCCCTCTAAAGACAAACTCATTCTAACAAATATCACGAAAAAAACGTGTAAACACGAACATCATGAAAACCTCAAAAGATACATGAAACTTGCGCAAACAGGGAAGTAATCGCAGAACCCAAAACATACACAAACAAAGATATCTGCATGTAAACCAACGTCCTCAAAACACTGCAGATAATCTCGATAGTTGTTTTGCCAGCAGTGGGTCCAAGCTCTCTACATCACTCTTGCTGTACACGGTTTAATTGTTTTTAAGTTAATGGAATGAAGCCATCATAATTACGGGATCCTCATGATGTCTCAGTCTCAATGGTTAAGATTACTAAATATTTTGCGTGCTCTACCTTGCTACCGTTTACAACCACACACAAAAATCTTGCTGCTTCACGCTAAACCTGAAAAGGCTAGTTTACACTCTAATATTTTCATGATTGTAGTAGTTGACACGTTTTCTTGCAACTGAATCTACATAGTGCTGCTTGGCTAAGTGCCTATATTTTTTGTGTTGTTTTAAGCATACCATTTAAAACGACGTGTTAATGCCACACAAAATGCAACATGTCCGCGACACAGATACCAGGCAAGGTTCGTCACGACCTTGTAAAACTTTTTCCTGGTGTTACGCGGTAAGCTTCTATTACGTGTCATCTTTCGCGGCATGTGAAACATGACATTTTGCGTAGTTCTTGCAACACGATGGCAGCGCTACGCACTGGCCGGACCAAATGTGGGACACGGAGTAGGAGGAAGCAAAGCCCGACTTCGTGACTTCATTCTCTGCGTCAGCAACAATCGTGCTGGAATGTCCATACCGGTACCAGCATGGGCCAAGCTCAACTCACTTCGTACTGGTATCGGACAGTTCCTCTTCAACAAGTACACATGGGGGGTCTGGCTTCATCAGTGACCTGCGAGTGTGGCACCGAGGAACAAACCGCAGATCATATTGTCCTGAAGTGCCACAAAGACCTTTCCTGATGGGTCATACGGTCTGGCGGCTTTAAATGTTGAAACTAAAAACTGGTCTCTATTCATGGCCTGAAGTCTAACTTGGTTGAGAGTTGTTAGAAAGGTCGACTAAAACAACACGGCAACTGCAACGCTATTTGCACCTCATGTTAAAAATGCTGAACAAGTTGCTCCACGAAAACTCGCCCAGGTTCGGGTGAGAACAAAGACGATTTGAGTCAAGAAAAGAGTTATTTCTTCCGCTCTTCTGCCGGAGCGAAACGATAGCGAAAAAAAACGTTTTTAGCAGCGCAGGCATCGACAATGCTTTAAAAAAAAGTAAAAAACGTCACTACTGCCTGCTAATGAAAATAAAACATCACATAGACTGGCGTGCAAAAATACAACATATCAAAATGCATTCATCATACTTGATCAGTGTGGATTTATCGCCTGTGGTCCAAAGTCCAAGCTCTTTCAACTTTTGCCGCAAAGCACGCATGGACAGCAAATTGTACGCAAGCTTAACCACAGGAATGGTGCTGAAACAATAAAATGATCCTTCTGTATCATATGATCTTTCAGCAAGCTCTCCTGAAAAATGCCAACAACAAAGATTCCGAAAGATTCTAGGCTCTTCAGCAGAGGTGTTAAATACGCGATAATCTTTTCCAATCCTTGCCTTATTCTACTGGATAAGAATCTACAATCCTAAGAAGTTGGTTGATTTTTCTCAAATTTGACATGTTGCTGTTATGCTGATATCTTTTGTGGTATTAGATTGAAACGCTAAGATCAAAAGGTTATTCAATAATGGATGCAACATTGCTTGTGTAAGAAAACAGGTTAGTTACATGCACGGTACACTCGTTCCAAAAGTGCCGCGGAGTAATGTCTTTCAACTTTTTAAAATGCGTTGTGGTAGCTAACGTCGAAAATGACGAAGTTCAGCTTAAAATTGCGGAAAAAAGCATGTTTTCGATAAAACTTACGTCACTGCACAGCTTTAACTCGTCAAAAAGTTTGACAACATTTTTGACACAGCATGATGACATAGTTAAACTTTTCGCGACGAGAATGATAGCTGTGTTCAAGACCCTCCATCGCTAAAAATATGCTGTCTTTCCTCGACTTACTTCTAAAATTCCTTTTCCGTAACATCTGCATATGGTATCCCTTTCAATTTGAACTGCGTTGGTTTTCTTCGTGTACAAAGTTAAGTTCGCAAAGGCATGTATTCCAGCATTCTTTAAGTTTATTGCTCGCCGCAGATATCCTACGCTACATAGCCTTGCGAATTAATCCTTGCGACCAGCATTATCTTGGAGAGCCGTTTCTTCCGACGATTAAAGACAAAGCAGTTGGCATGCGCTCAGGATTTACAAATGATCGTTTGTTTACCGCTTCACTGCCGAATGCACGGGAATACCGCCCAACACTGATAGTCTTTTTCAGGGTTTTTTAAAGGTGTTTTAGGGACCCGATTCGGGTCCCTAGAATCAGAGAGAATGATCATCGCGTCCCTAAAATCAGAGAAATCGGGTCTCTACAGGTGCATACTGGGTACCTAACAATTACTTTAAAAAAAAACTGGTCTTCTCTTTAGTTATAACCAGTGATGTGTCCGAATCATTTTTGTCGAGTCAGAGTCATGACTTGGTCGAGTCGACTTAGACTTGAGTCACAAGAACTGTCGAGTCGCTTCGAGTCATTGGTTTGCAAGTTTGACTCGAGTCACGCTATCACTGGTTATAAATGATATCAAATTTGCAAAACTGTCTTCACGCTGAAATGTTTATCTTCTAGTATAATAAAAACTGATAATTGCTTTTCTTAAATTGTGTTTCAATGTTTTCCTGTGTTTTAAGAGATGTACACCGTGCTTCTCACACCGGACCCCAAATTCCAGGTCATTGCTTGAACAATAATTAACACGATAATTCCCTCCGGTAGGAAATCGCTTGGTTGTGAAACAAAGGAACTTACGGTTTCTGACGCTTGGGTGCATTTCGTCGTAAGCAACTTTTCTTCTCTTCACGTGCTAAACAGTTGTCGAGGTGGGGGTTCATCTTCGAGCACAGCACCTTCATGCCGCAGACCGGGCAATCAGCTTCGTCTTCTGCAAAGTGATGCTTCTTATTTTATCCACGGCGTTAGACCGCACCGCGAGGCGATTATATAAGTGTATAATCCAACCAAGACTTCCCGTGAAAATAGCAACTAATATGAAAAACTTCGTATCACGAAAAAAATATTAAGCACGTAATCTACTGGCATGAAAACTGAGAAATTGAAAAATATAGAATGGCGCCAATAAAACTCCAATGCTTGCTCTTCACTTTAAAATGATATCAGGACCAAACTTCAACGTAGCCATTGCTTCTCAATATTAATATGCCCCGATCAAACACGATATGTTTCCAGCGTCTTTTATCACAGAAAAGATCAATGCCACTTGGGACGGCTGCAATTCCATCGACCGAATTAAAAACTTGACTAAGAAATTAATTCGAAAATTTCGCCATAAAACATAAAAAATGTAGTTCAGTTTCGTCAATACTCGGTTTTGTGCTCCTTTCGGACTCAGAATGTCACGAGTGGTCTGCGGCGACCACCTCCGCTTGCTTGGGCCTTGGGTCACACGGCTACTTTCGCAGTGAATTGTGTATTCGTGGAGAGTCATACCGTTTTTCGAGTCTCCGGCATAACCGGACTTGGAATCGAACCCAGACTACCAGAATTGTTGGCGCGTGCTCAACCAACCGTACAACTACAATTCACTAAACAGCAATGCAGTCATTTCGTTTCAACGCCCAGGGCAATAATAACATAACTGCATCAGCTGCTGCTTAAATGTTGGGCTAGCTAAGCGAAGTGGTTCAAGACAAACTATGAGACTTACATTTTTAAACTCTTCACTACTCTTGCAAATATTACTACAAAGTGTGTGCCTTACTTGTGGTGGCCGGAACCTGAGGTTTTTCGACAATCGGCAGAGAAGTTGTCGCAGCAGTTAGTTTTTCAACACTAACGTAAAGTCGCTTTTCTGGTTTTTCAGGTGCTGAAAGTTGTTGGACAGCGGTTTGTATGTTTTCCTCGTTTTGATGTTTCGCAGGGGTCGGAAACATTTCCTTGCTCATGGCGCAAAACTGGGAGGTATCCGCTGACAAGCTATGCGACTGCGTGCAGAAGTCCTTCAGGCCTAGTGAAAAATCCGGCGTTTCGACGATTTCGCAGTCGCTGTCACGCGAACTGACGTCTGGTGAAGATGAAGTGCAGTTTGCGGACAGAGGAGTGCGAGAGTCATTTTGCACCTGAGGTGGAACGCGACGTGCTTCTTGTGCTTTGATAACAGTCGAGACCTGAACAGAAAATTTGTAATCATTCCACGATAGTTAAACATCATAGGCAGGCCTAGACAGGTTGCTTAGGCCCTGTATACGAATTTTGCTATAAAGCATGGGCTTTTAACAACAGCAAGTAAACTAGTTGTTTGTTGATATTGTGGTGGCGGTAGGCCGAAGTTTGAATCTCCTTGCCAGGGCGGTTGAGGTGAGTGCTCTTGTCCAAGACGCGCTACAGTGAACAACTCGGTGATCGCATATTGACAACACAACCTTCCGACATTTCAATTAAATAGCAGACACTTTACCACTGAGGTAGTGATTCGCAATTTTTTGGCCCATACACCATGTTTAAAAAAATACCTGATGGAGCACTTTGCTATGCTGACACCTCACGAACAACTAGTCGAAACTGTGTTGCACGTAGGTCAGTGAACGTTTTATCAAAGGTTTATGGAACTGTGGCCCACCTAGACCACTTTGAGAATCACTGCACTTAGGTATCGCTGCCACCTGAACGAAACTTACTTTTGGTGCACTGGTGGCATACAGCTGGTGCTGATAAGAACAGGTATTAAGGAGAACTCCAAGAAAACTCTAGTACTGATTGATTTAACAGGCTATACAAATCCATTTTTGCGTTTATTCGTTATTTCTGGGTTAATGAATGGCACTTTTAGAGAAGCAGGCTAAAAGAGCACAAGACTAAGAAAAGCTTTTTTCATTCGAGTGTCTACTCTTTCCTTCTAACTTGTTCAAATACATCAGCACAGATCATTCTGGGATTTGCTACGAAGAGGTTCATTGATTGATTGAGCTGGTAGCCAACAAGGGTTCACTGCTATCCACACATCTAAACGTTCTAACTAGCTTGCTGAAAACTGCTACTGTCTCCAACAGTAAAGGCATGGATAGGTATTTTTGCGCCCTAAACCAAATACAGTAAACCTCGGTTATCTGGATCTTCGCCAAATCCGGATAAAAGTGGTGGTACGAATGATTTCTTTCGTTTTTCTTTATAAAATTCTTCGGTTTATCCGGATTTTTTAATCCGGATCTTCGCCAATACCGAATAAAAACTGCTCCACATCTCGTAATCCGGATTTTTCAGTGAAGTAAGTGCATTTTTCAGTGAAGTAAGTGCACTGACTGGTCTCTAGGAAAGATTCGGCTGCTTTCAGACGCAACATATGCCTGCTCACGATCAACAACGAACATTTAGGATTACTACAACAGCGGCAACAACTGCACGCAACATTCGGCTAATCGTAGAGACGATTATTGCGTCACACACGAGCATAGCTTATCACGTTGAACATATCGCTGAAGGAACGCCGCTGCGCCAGGGTTTCAGTGTATTGATTAGTGTTGAGTTTGCGTGTGAAGTGTAGAGCATTACCCCTGAGCGTGTTGTACTCGGTAAGATGTTTGGAGGGCATTACCTTCCAATTAGAGTAAAAAGTATATGCATCAGTCCAAAACTCCAGATTTTTCGAAGCCAAGTAATCCAAAATTATTAACTTAAGATTGTTCACAACTGCCTGGATATGGCGATTACTAATCTGATGTACCATTGTAAATACATCAATAAATTCGTTTTGCTCCTGCGAAAATCTGCTGGTGTGTCGTAAATGTGTTCAATTTTAAACGATTCTCACCGATATCTCAGTACCGAAATGACGTCAGGCTATAGAAACAACCATCTTCGGTTAATCCGGATCTTCGCCTAAACCGGAAAAATCGCCGGTCGAATCGAATCCGGATCAACCGATGTTTACTGTAGTTGAAACTTTACAAATTAAAGTATTTCATTTAAATAATGTCTTACTACATTCATACTGAAAGCTTCACATTCTCATGGGTGTCGGAAGGGGAGGCAGTGGGCCAAGGCACCCTCCTGGATTTTGAAATTTGACATTTTTAGCAAAAAAAGTCGTTTTCTTGGTTTTCAGGTAAGGAAAAGTGAAATTTCATCACTTTTGTCTTCCCCTGGAAAAGCCTTTATGGTTACCTATGGAAAAATATGTTAATGGCCCCTCTGGAAAAAATCCTTCCAATGCCCATGCACATTCTATACACAATATGTAATGGCAATTTCATATAAAATAGCTTTATCGCTCATAAAATGCTTACTGCAGCTTGAGTGCTTGTAACTTGGTGTTCTTGGCTCAGCAAAGACCTGAAGTGTGGAAAACAATCATCTGATGATAAACTGTACAATCGTTTGATCATTATTACAATCCAGCAGTAACATCAATACGAACATGCTTGTTTGGTAGTAAAACTAAATCCCTTATCATACTTTACACTAACTAGACAGCGAAAGAAAACCCCAGGCAACTAAAAAGATGAAACCATAAAAAGACCAGCAGATTCTTAAAAAGGCAAGATTTGCCCTGTCAAGAGGTGTAGAGTGAGCAACGTTCCACAGAACATGTTGCTTTTACAAAACATGGTGGGAAATGGAATCAACAAACATAGAACCTAAACTGTACCATTACAGTCATCAAACTACCGCAAAAATTTTAAAGGTAAAATCCTAGACATTCACTCATAGGTGTTGGAGCAGGCAAATTTTTGGGGGTACGAGGATATTTTGCTCGAAATTTCCCAAACTTGTCTGAAAATTTTCAGCAAGCTTCCCCCTACAAATTTTCTATAGCAGTTGGTTACTCATTATCAACTCTCGCAAACTCTAAACCATGAAGACTTTTTTTCATGGAAGTCAAAAAACAAAATTTTTTTGGAGAAAAAAGTCAAAGTCAGACTCTTATATTATTTTATTCAGTCAGACTCATCACTCAGTAGGAAACAAAGGTGTCAAAACTTCTCTGCCTGAATTTTTGACAAATCAAAACTTTTTGGGGTGCATATGCACCCCAGTTCCTACACTATTGCATTCACTTCCTATGTTAGTTTATTGTCATGATTTGGTGTTGATAGTACGAATGCTGTGGTTGGTGGTTTAGAAAAGAGTATTCTTTCCCACAAATCAGAGTGGCAAGTGTATACATACCTAAGCTCATCAAATCGCTGAAACAATGACTCAAGAATGCGATTGGGTATCAAACTCCCTTGAGATGCATCCTAAAATTTAAAAAATTCAGTGTAAAGGACAGGCATGAATTGGAGACAAATCAAAACTAAAATTTACCTATGCAAACTTTACAACTTTTTATCAAGACCACATTTTTAGTATTTGGTGGTCACCTTTAATTTACTGTATTCATAAGCCATAATATGTAGTCCAAGACACTACGTAGGAAGAATGAGAGCACTCTGATTAAAAACAATGTAAATAAGAAATAAGTAACATTCAAAATATCTGAAGTAACAAATGCAAACTGTTCGAAGCACATGCTTAATTGTATTTTTTTGCTGAAAAACACTTCAGTTTTTTTCGAAGTTCATCTTATATCCATCAATAAAGAAATTTTACAGATCAATAGATGTTGCAGTAAACCACACAACACTTTGCAACACATGCTTATCCACCACAAAACAAAAACATACCGTGCCACATAATGGACATTCTTGATTTATGACAAAATATCGACGAATGCATATTGAACAAACTGTAGAGTCACAAAATGATGTTAGTATTTTTACAAAAAATGTGCAGAACTAATTAAGTGTTAAAAGATAACTAGTTCAGTTGGTAGCTGAAGTTCAAGTAAAGCCAACAAATTGAGCTTCCCTACTAGGAAGCATACAGTCTACTTTTTTTCAATCATAGACCGAATTTTTTAAAAATGACCGAAAATAATTAAGTCAATTGGACATACGAGTATCTTCTGTAAACATATACTGGTAAATACTGTTGCAGTGAGTTTTAATACTATTACGGGACAAATGATAGAAATGGCTCAGTGAGAAAAACAGCATACAGTACATCCAGCCTTAGCACAATATTTTCACACTACCGGTAATCGATTAACTGCAAAAATTTAGTAACTTCTTTCACAATCAAAAGCAGTGCACAACGAATACTGAAGTGAATAGCATGCTTTCTCTTGCTGTGTGGTGTTCTACTTTTTAAAAAACAAAACAAAGACTTGAAGAAAGAACCTCAACGAAATATTTGATTCTATTATTTGCTATCATTCAAGACCTGCAGTGCTGGTCTAAATCAAGTGGTTTGCACCAAAACAGCCAGATCGCACGTGGTTCGCACAAACATTACTCCAGCGCTGCAAACGCTAGAGAGCTGTTCAAATGCTCAAAAGTCTCGTCAAGTCTTGTAGTCTGCTATGAAAAAACAATTTTTGGTTTGGGGATTTTTTGTGAGTGATGTCATACGTGGAGGGCTTTTAGGCTACCTTGGCCCACTTCACCTGGCCCTGGGCCCAAACTGTTAGTTCAGTGGTTCCCAACCAGGGTGCCGTTTGCAATACTGAGGGGTGCCACGAGAAAAGATGTTTTTTGATATATCATTAAAAATACACTTTCAAAATGTCATTAAGTCTTAAAGCAAATTGCTATGGGTTCGCCACTGAGGTCCGCAAATTTTATTTTTTTCCTGTAGGGTGCCACAAATCTAAAAAGGTTGGGAAACACTGCATTAGATGGTAGTACTTCGCTGACGTTTTTATTGGAAACTAAGCTAAAATCTGAGTTTTTTTATACTTTGGATGACCGGCTAGGGTTTCGGGTTGAAAAGTTATGCTCTTAAGTAAACAAAATGTTTGATTATTCCCATAATTAGATGATTAATTATTTTGTTTATTTTAGATCATAACTTTTGAACCAAAAACGCTAGAAATTGATCAAAGGCTCAAAAGACTCAGACTCGAGCCTAGTTTCCAATGAAAATTTAACTGAAATACTTTGGCCTAGTGGTTGCGCCCTAGGTCAGGTAACATGAGCCAAAATGGCCTAAAACCTACTTCACTTATGATGTCACTCACAAAAAACCTGAAACCAAAAATTTATTTTTCATTGCAGACTAGAAGACTTGCGGAATATTTTGAGAGTTTGAACAGCTCTCTAGCACAATTAGCGGAGGAGCTATGCTGTTGGTAAGGCAACCGAAAACTGCAGTTTTAGGCCGATTTCAAAGTACAAATATGTTGTACCCTGGCAGCCAACGTTTTACTTGTCTTTGCATTTAACTATGTTAAGATGTCTAAAGATGTTTTCTAATTGTGTTTATGCATAACTTTCTATAATAACAAAACTATCTTGTTTTTATAATGTAAAAGATAACATTATTCCAGAAGTTCACTTCCTAAATTCAACTAGCACAATTTTCAGATTCTCTGGTTTATCTTCTTATCACAACTCATTGCAAGTATGGTAAACATAAACTAAAGTAGAAACCAGGGTTGCAGAGTCGGGGGTAAAATGTCCGACTTCGATCTTTCCAAATTTTCCAACTCCGACTGCTTAACATAAAGCGGATGAAATTTGGCTGTTAAAATCAATGGAAATAGTGGTGCATAGCAAGAAATCTGTTTCAACAAAAGTTAAAAAAAAAAAGTTGTACCATTTCAACAGGAATTTCCAAATTACGAGTGTGACATAAAAAATGAATTAATTGGACATCCGAAGTCGGACAAAAAAAATCTGACTCCACCCAAAAACCTCCGACTCCTTACGTCTCCGCAACCCTGGTAGAAACTACTTAATACCTTTGGTGCCAGTATACAATACACTCATACTTTGAAATCACGCATTGAGCAGATGTTTTTGTGCTATTTTCCTGCCGCTTACCAAATCCGTAACTCACCAGCTGCTTGTGCTAATGTGCTAGGGAGCTGTTCAAATGCTCAAAAGATGTGACAAGTCTTCAAGTCTGCAACAAAAAAAATTTTTTGGGTGTAGTGTTTTTTGTGAGTGATGTTATAACATTATATGTGAGTGACGTTATAATGGGGCAGGTTTTTGGCCATTTTGGCTCAGGTTACCTGGCCCAGGGCCCCAACTGCTAGATGGAAATTTTTGACCCATTTTTCATTGGAAACTGGGCTAGAATCCAAGTTTTTGAGCCTTTGATCGGATTTCTGGTGTTTCTGGTTCAAAGGTTATGGCATGAAAACAACAAATTAATTAATTATCTAATTAGGAGATTAATTATTTTGTTGTTTTTAGGTCGAATCTTTTGAACCTGAAACCTTAGAAAGTCAAAGGCTTAAAAGAGTCGGATTCTGGCCTAGTTTCCAATAAAAACATGAGCAAAATACTTCCATCTAGCGGTTTGGTCCCAGGGTCAGCTAACCTGTGTCAAAATGGCCTAAAACTGCCCACTTATGACATCACTCACAGAAAAACCAAAAATTTTGTTTTCATTTCAGACTTGAAGACTTGCCGCATCTTTTAAGGGTCTGGACAGCTCTCTAGCACAATCAGCGGACGAGTTATGGAGTTGCAAAGTGATAGCCTTTGAAGTGGCTCACGCGGGTCTTAAAGTTAAAACAGCCCAGAGCAGAAGGTTTTAATAAATCCACAGATCCATCCTGTTAAATCGAACTTGTCATGGGGCAACATCTTTCCATTTAAAATACTTCATAAACTCCCTGGTTAACAAATTCAGACTTCACTTTATAAACCCATTTTCAATTCTATCTGTGCTGTATTTGTAAACAAATAAAGGCATATTCTGATGCAGCATATTGTTCTTAAACAAATCATGATTCTGTGCAGTTTTGTCTCATTTTGCCTTTCACTTAAGATTTTCTGCATTCTTGGATCAGAAGTTTAGTCATTGCAGCCAATGTGTGTGGTCTAGTCTACATTGTACAGTGAAAGATTTAGAAAAATTAGGACAACAGCTGAAATTCTTGAGTTGCTGAATTATTGAATGATTTGATGATGTTTTTACTATCCAGGTTAATTATTTCACTGTTGGTCAAGGTCAGGTGTCTGTAGTGGGCCAAATGCAGCCCATGATCCATTTGTCAACAATGAAAAAATTATATATTTACAAGACATTTGTTGATTTGATAGAATGAAACATATCCTGAAACAAACTGTTATATAATAGCTTAGGTGGCCCTCAGACACAAAAGTTTGGAGACCCTTGGTCTAGGTGCATTAGTTAATGAAATTGTTAATTAATAAGTCTTAAATGAGCTGGGACCAAGGTGGATTCATCAAGCAGCATGCACTGTACCTTTACGACCCATTAGAATCAGACAAATCTGGGATCTCATGGACAATGTCAAAAACCCTCTGGCAAAATTACGAACTAAGAATCAGTAATCCAAATACAAGAGCAAGTGATAAAAATTATTATGACAAAGCAGCAAATGTTTCTAAATCACGTGGTGAGAGGATTATTCCAACAGAACATAAAACATTCAGTAAAAAAATTAATGCCAAAGTGAAAATGACAAATGCCCAAAACATGTCCAAGCAACTGCTTGCTATAATAACCAAAATCAAATATGCTAATAAATACGACCATGAAACGTTTAAAGCCTAATAAAATCATGAAAGCATGAGAGAACAATAATAGCTCAACTAGGCTTTAACACAGATGTATGGAAGTTCCACTTGCAGAAGTCAAGCACTTTCCATGTAATAAATGATTTGAAATGATACCTTGTATTAGTGAACACTTTGTTAAAAAGTATAACCTAAGACACTCAGAATGTTAGATTAGATACAAACTATTGCATTTTATACTTACAGTTGTGAGAGCATTCCTTTATCAAAACTGGAGTCTTGTAAACTTCCTTACAAATTGCGCAAGAAAGAGATTCTTTTATCAGCTGTATAAATAACAGTATTAGTTTATGTTTAATCTTGATTCTGAAAATCAACAAACCTATACCAAAACATTTCCATGAATCAAAGCTTGAAACAAAGTTTTGGTCTGACTAAATAAAAAGTGATTGTTGGGTTACCATAATTTTCTGACCATAAGGCGCACTTAAAATCCTTTAAAATTTTCTCAAAATTGCAAATGCGCCTTTTAATACGGTGCGCCTAATGTATGAATTTGGTTGTGCTTTCTCATCTAGAACCAATTTTCAATTGCTAGTTAAAATTTTTTTTGTAAACAAACCATCGTGTTACATGTTAAACCAACAACAATTTACAATTGTAATGAGCAGCTAGCACATACTAGTACCACAGATGGTATCTGCGAGGCTCCTGACTACGTGCTATCGGCGTTCTGCTCGTAGCGTAGTGGTTATGCTTCAAGTCCTATGCCACCATCAAAAGTTCAATCTGTCATTTCATATGAGGGAGTGTGATCTGTCATGCATGCCTAATCTGCTAGACACGAATAGAATAAAAGTTGTAGACGTGTTTGATTCAGTGTGCACCAACGTAGTCAGGAGCCTCGCAGATACCATCTGTGATACTAGTATCTTCTGACAAACTAACCTTTTTATTCGAATTGGGTCATGCCACGAGACCGAATGTTCGACTGGCGGCACAATAGCTCCAGCCAATCTGTTGCCGCCAGAATATTGGCGGTGAAATAGACACTAGTTTCTCACTTATTTTTACTTACTGTAGCAGTTAATGACCTATATTTAGCACAATAACAAATAGCTTTCACTGTGCACAACAATCAGGAAGAAATGGTAAGTGTATGCTATCATGAAATTTTTGCATGCATTCTCAATGCTATTCAGTAAAACTTACCTCAACACAATACGATGGTGAATCCATAGTGGAAAGCACTGCATTCATGCCCCAGGCCGGTCGCCTTCCTTGGTAAGCGCACACACGATTTTTTAAATGAACTTTAGTATCACGCAGAGATAACCGGACTGAAAATTTTTCAGTCCGAGTCCAATCCTGATCCGAAAAATTTGAATCCGATCCAGTCCTGCTCCAAAAAATCTTTGAAAATCATCAGTCCAATCCAGTCCTGATCCGCCCATGTAAAACCGTGTATTTTGCCTCATAAGCAAATGTTTTTTGCCATGTGAACAGAAACCCTAAACCTAAACCCCAAAACTAAGCCCAAAACCCAATGACGGATTTACGCATAGGCCATGGCCTAGAGCACAGCGCAACTCTTTCCTATGACGACTCAATGTTAACTAAAAATTTGCGAAACTGCGCAGAGGCATAACTTCACAACTTACCTTGAAACGAGCAGAAATGCAAATGTCTACTCTAGACTCTTATCAGTACAGTAACAACACGACAATATTGTGCATCTGGTCGTGAGGGAGATGTAGGCCGTCTGTATGAAAGCGGTTACAAAAAAAGAATGAAAAAGAAAAAAACGGTACTCAAGTACAATGTTTCACTGAAAAAAAGCTCACAACAACGCAAGACAGCCAGACACTGCAAAACTCCGATGAAAAAATTTGTCAGTATTGGATCCTATGTTTGGTTGTTTTAAACTAGATTTCCCCCAAACAGATATTGCTTGTTTAAGCTCTGCATCAGAGGTCTCCAAACTTTTTTGTCCGACGACCACACAAGCTATTACATAGCAGTCTGAGGGCTGGGCATCTTACGTAATGTGATTGTTTTGGGATATCTTACATTTTGCCAAATCAAGAAATTCTTCGTAAAGATATTATTCTTTAATTATTGACAAAATCTCTTTGAGGGCCGAATTTGGCTCGCTGGCCGTAGTTTGGAGGCCCCTGATCTAAGGCAATCGTAGAACCAAAGTGGACACAACAAAAGAGATTTTTGAGGGAGTACTACACATATGAGGGGCACACTTTCACGCATTTCAGACAAACGGCCAAATATGTCACACTTGCGTGGGGCCCCAAATGATAAGATGGCCTAGGGCCCCGCGCGGCCTAAATCCGTTCCTGCTAAAACCTAAACCCAATATCTACACTGAAAAACCTAAACCCAAAACCTAAATCCAAAACCTAAACCCGAACCATAGTCACTATGTAACTAGTCTGGCAGGTCAATGCACATTAAGCTTGAGGTTGTTTCGGACAGCTCTTCCTAGATGTATATTTTACACTTCTACGATTTTTCTGTGGCATGCTGTCAGCCATTGGTATAACGTGATGGTCAGTTTTGCGTTTTTGTCTTTGTACGTTATACTGCTCATTGTTTCTTGTTATTAGTAAGTTTCATGTTATTGTTATACGTGGTTAAAAACCATTGCCCTGGGGAAGACCACTTGAATAGGTGGGTGAAACATCGGCTAATAATAAAATAATCGTCAGAAGAACTAATCTATCTGCTTGCATACAGTTACATCTGCGTTTGTCGCACGACATTTTTGTGGTGCGCTAATAATAACATCCCCGGTGGTGCAAAAGCCATCGAAGAACTTCTTTGGCCTAACGCTTTGGCGTGCAGGCAAGCCCCTTCTTTTATGGTGGAGATGCGGAGCACAGCATGATAAGGGAATTCGAAACCGCTTCGTGTGCCAAAGCCAGTGGCGTACACAGAAAATTTCCATGGGGTGTCAAAGCATAGGCATAGCTAGAGGGGGGCCAAAGAGGCCATGCCCTCCCAAAGTTTTAGAAAATAGAGTCATTTTGTGCTTTGAGAGGCGTTTTTCTAAACAAAATAGTGTTATTCGCCTAAAATTAAACATTTTGCTATACACTGCCGAATTCTGGCAGTATACTCTGCTGAATACTGTTTATACATTTTTTTATTTTTTTGAGGGTCTGAGGGGGGACCATGACACATTGGCTCCCCCTCCATACACTAGTTGCCAAAGCGTACGGTCCTCATCAGTGATGGAATCTCGAGACTCGGTCTCAAGACACGTCTCAAGACACGTCTCAAGACCAGCTTTTTCGAGTCTCGGTCTCGAAGGTCTCAGGTCTCGCCTCGGTCTCGAAGGATTTCGGTCTTGGTCTCGAGCTCTTAGTCTCGAGACTTTGCATGAGTTATTTTTTTCTGAAGTCTTGCAAGAAGCAGCTCCTTAAAAAACGGATTTACAAAGTAATTTTTCAAAATTTATCCGCTCAAAGCGGCCAGTGGCTAAGCTTTCTGAGTTGTTATGCTGCTATGGAGAAAACAATTTGCCCTCTACCCTGTTTATAATTTTTACTGAATTCAATAAAAATATAGTGTGTATACCAGAGAAACCACAGCGCATAATTTCTGCAACGAGACGTTAGGAGACGAACCATCTTTCAACTGTTTTTGCAAGAAGTATTGTTATGAAAACCCATATTCAAAAGAAGTGGGAGAGTGCCAACAAGTTTCTCTTATGAGAAGCCAAACAAAACGAGGTCTTTTCTTCGAAGTTCTTTTCAAAGCAGTCTGTTAAAACACGCTGGTGAGTTTTTTTCTGCGTAATGCCGACTTTGTAAAGTTCAGAAATGCCTCGGAACTCTCTTGAGAAAAAGTTTTGCTCATAAGAGTTTTCTACAGAGAGCAAGTAATGCGTCATGGCTGATCAGCTACTCTGACGTGCTGCTAGCCTTTACAGCCTTTCTACGTTTTCTAACCGACCTACGGTGTTGCGAACCTCTAAGTGAGGGATCTAAAACGGAAATTCGGAACAGTTGTGAAAAATCAGTTTAATGAAAAACATGGAAATTATCAAAAACGTCAAAAGAAAAAAGCTTGACAATAAAAAATGGCAAATCTAGGAATTATAGATTTAGCAAAAAAATCAGCAGGAAGGTGGTACATCATTTCACTGCTAGTCAGATACAACGCTAATCTCGACTTTCGCTCATTCTGCAACACTGTAGCAGGTTGTCAAACTAATTTTCACTGAGGGCCATATCAGCGTTATGTTTGCCCCCAAAGGGCCAGTTGTAACTGCTTTGACAGTGTAAATGTGGTTTTTGTCTGCATGACCGCAAAAACCTGCAAACATACTGAATACATTGCTGCACATTCTAACTAGCGTGTGTAGCCTATGTAACTAAATAATGTATATTTCATTTTATCGCAGACTCGTGGTCCATATCACAAGCATAATCGAATTATATAAGAGAACAAAAATGCGTAGCCATAGCGGATAGCACAGGGGTTCTTAACAGTGATGTAGACGAGACCGTAACCTCCGAGACCGAGACCGAGACCTGGCTCAAATTTCGAGACGAGACCGAGACTTTGTCATAAAAGCCGAGACCGAGACCGAGACCTGGCAGTTCGAGACCGAGACCGAGACTCGAGACCTCACATTTCTCTGATGGTAATTTAAGCTAACTCCTTGAATAATGCAGCAACAAAATAAATGGCACATTGCCAAATATCAAGATAATAAAAATCATCCGAAATTTGTGCAAACGGCCAAATACTGCAAAGCTTCATTTTCATTTTCCTCTTAGGAATTTACAACCTCAAACCTGTGGCCTTATTTACAAATTCCATGAAGAAATGCATGGACATTGAAAGTGTTGACAGCGTTTAGATCAGTAATTTTCAACATGGCGGTCGTTTGCCTTTTTTCTAGGGGTCGTGAGAGCTTCTGACAAAAATATTCATATTTACTTCTCTATTTTATATTTCTTATGGAACTACTTTTTGTCGTAGCCAAAATAATGGGTCACCTGGCAAAAATGATGGCCTACTTTTCATTCAAAATTGTTTTAAGTGTGATTATGACCACCACAATACAGAATACTGTTGCGTTTGGCAACGCACAAATAACTTTGTGATGTAAGAATGTGATGTGTTTGTAAATTAGATATGTGATTGCGGCAGCTGAGGGAGTTTTTATTCTAGTATTCAATGAGTTGTGCTGTGGAATGATTTGTGTACGGCACGGGTCTCTCTCACTGTTGCTGCCATGTGCATGAATTTAACAAATGAGTCTTGGTTCAACACAGTGATATCGTACGTTATTTTATAGTCATTGTGATTTTGTATTGTGCAAACACAATTGCATTTCTTATGTTTGACTGGAAATTTTCGGAAAGGGGTCGTTAGGTTAAATTGGGTTGCAAAATAAGTCGCTGCATGAAAAAGGTTGAAAACCACTGGTTTAGAGGCTCTACGCATTTTCACTCGAAAAATGTTGGTGAGCCAATTGAATATTCGAGGTGTTTGCCGTTGCCATGCTTCAATAAATTTGTTTTGACTCAGAAAAATTTTAATTGTTTTGTTCGTTACAAAATAATACCAACCCTTTTGTGTAAGGACAGGAGGTGATGCCCTGGTGAAGGTCCTATGTTCTGGTCTCCTACCTAGTATTGAAGTAGGCCTATGTTATTTGAGAAAGTGGAGAATAGGCGAGTCATTACTTTTTATTTTAAAACAAGCACAGTCGATGTAGGCGAGTGCAGGATAGCCCTAGCAGCACTAGCCAAAACAACGCAGTAAAGTGGTAACTCCACAGGAAAGGTTGCTTTCCATCATTCCATTTTTTTGCCAAGGTGTTTCGTCGTTTACATCATTAGCCAATGAAATAACAAACTTTTAAAGTTTTTTACTATCTACCACTTACCTGTTTCATTACATTTCTTTTTATTTTAACACTGGGCATCTGCACTGACACTCAAATTTCT
>Ga0210059_1000928_pt1 | contig 41727 bp, 24 predicted proteins | sample Ectturendosymbi2_FD_188042 | JGI IMG/M metagenome (GOLD analysis project Ga0210059, IMG submission 188042) | Ecteinascidia turbinata endosymbiont from Florida, USA - Sample 2 (SPAdes) (version 2) | ecosystem: Host-associated > Tunicates > Ascidians > Unclassified | place: Key West, Florida... | reverse complement strand
CGTTAGCAGCCGGAAAGCGACAAACAAAATGTCGACTTTGCCCGCCCCTGGAAAAATTTCTGCTGACGCCCATGCCTGTGTTGATAATCTAACATCTGCTTTGTACTGCGCTTTGAATAAGCATTTTTGTGTTATTCGAGTACCCTTTGTTGCAACCTCTCCGTTAGCGTGTCGTTGAATGTGTAATTCACCATGAACGGGGTGTGCGCGAAGACTTACACCCATGTGGCGCGAACAAGCGAAGACTTACACCCATATATATGTAACGGAAGTGAGTTTTTGGGAACTAATTATTGTATACCCAAACGGTGGCCAATGGGCCCCCTCAGCAAAGTTTCCCCCCCTGGCTCCCCTGGCTCAAACCACTAGTTACGCCACTGATCAAACACCCAACCTTCCAACTGGCAGGCGGACACTTTACCACTGAGTCATTGCTGCTAGTTGTTGACTGATTGTTGCACGATACCAGCTGGACTGGTTGTTGGACAATACCAGGCCAGTTAGCTTTTTTTCTTGATTGCGATATGCAAAATTGTTGTTTTATGACTTTGACCTGTTAGACTGAATTTTTAGTGAGTCATTTCAAAATTTGTGAGATACGTTAAAGCCAGTTTGTTGTTTTAAATGCTGTTTGGTTTGTACACTAGCACTGCTAGGTAGGTAAAGAGCAACAATGGGTAGAATTAATAAATGAAATAATTAATGTGAAATCATGGATGGTGTTGAAATGGAACCATTGTTACTGTACAAATGACAAATAAAGAATTGGTGTTGCAAAATTTCAGCTTACTTTTTGATGCAATTGATTTGAAAAGTAGGCCTACTTAGGTTGTGTGAGATGTCAAGCTTGCAATTTATAGGCTGACAGGATCCAAAGTGGCACAAAGCATTTATGTGGTGTCCATAGTGCTTCAAGAGGCAAAGACTGTGCTGGGACTATTTTGCCTTCAGTTAAACATAATTGGTTGAAGTGCTCACGAGACATGTAGGATGTGGAAACAGACACTTGGTTGGGGTTAAAGAGTTACGTTTGGGTTTAGTGTCAGGGTTTATGGTCAAGGTTTAGGGTCAGGTTTTAGGTTTGGGGTTCAGAGTCTAGAGTTAGGGTTTTGTCTACAGTTCACGTAATCTGCTCTGAAGTTTAGAGCAAATTACAGATACGGATTTTTTCAACATCCTATCCTGTTTTTGAAAAATGATATCCACATCCGATCGGAATCCTATTTTGGTTGTATCAGTATCAGTTTATTTGGGAACAACCATGAACAAACATCAAATTATGCCACAGAAAACAAACCACATTAGAACAGTGTTTATTTTATTCTTGTTCCCAGGACATCTGAAATTACCATACGGTTTTCTAGTCAGATGCCCTGATGAATAAGTTATAACAGAGAGAAAAAAAAGAAACAAGACCAGACCGAATACTGTAGTGCATTTCAAGAAAGACGGTCCAGGCTAGGTAATGTTATTTTATTACTAAATTTAGCACGTCATGCATTGCCAGAGCATATCTGGAAACCAACATTTGCCCTTTCATAACATAGAATTATTTTTTTGCAGTGTTTTGGAAGTAATCATATATTTGTTTTGCTGATTTTCAATGATGATATCATTGCTCTTCTTGAAGTTTATGTTTTAATTTAGTAACAAATAGGTGATAATTTCGTATTAAACGAATTGTTGGATCTATGGAAGACCATATTCCTATCCCTGTGTATGTAAATGACTTTTGAACAATTTTAATCTAGTCCGAGGAATGGCATATTCAATACTTGATCGTTGTCTTTATGATAAGAATGAATGTCTGCAATTTTTTTAAAAAGTTCTATAAATTCTTTGGGAATTAATCTAAAATTTATTTTATACATTAATTTACTGATTTCTAGTTTAAAGATTCTGTCTCTATTAAGAATTTCAGTATCTTTGTACAATTTACATACGTTAGAGTTGAATTTGCTAAATGTCATAATTCTTAATAATTTATTGTGAATAATATTAAATGTGTTGAAGCTCGTTGACACGCAGTAATAACGACCACTCAACCTATGGAGTGAATAAGCATATACTTCAAAGGGCCTTTGCCACCTACTAGTAAAAACAAATACTTTTTGACTGACTACAGTAGATGAAAATTCGCGATTTCCTTTCGCTTTCCTTGCTGTAAAATAGAAACACAAATTGTCATTGCGTGCTTGTCGTAAGTGTTTACTTTATTTGGATTGTGCGATTGTGTTCACTCTGATAGAGGTTCGTAGTTTATGTCTCGCAATTTAGTTTCATACATGAATAATCTGGGCGTAGCTACCAGTAGATGCTCAGTGTATAATCCTCAAAGTAATGGGCGGTGTGAGAAGTATAATGATGTAATTTGGTCACTCGTTAAACTTGGTTTGAAAACGCGCAGCCTTCAAATTTCACAAATTGTTTTGCCAGAAGGTTTGCACTCAATGCGATCGTTGTTGTGTACTTCTACGAATTCTAAGCCACACGAACGTTTTCTCAAATTTCAACGTCGCTCGGCACCAGGTACTTCTGTTACGTCTTGGTTAAACGATGGAGCGGAAGTGTTTTTAATCAAAGGCATACTCGTTCCAGTAAGTTCGAGCCACTTGTTGATGAGGTAGAACTCATTCACGCCACACCTAGCTATGCGCATATTCGTCTGCAGAATGGTGGAAAAGCGACTGATTTGCTACGTGACATCGCTTCTGTTCCTGACGATGTGTCATTCGAAAATGATGAACAAGTAATTTTACATGTTGATGATCATGGGCGTCGGAATGGGGGGCAGGCAGGGCCGGATTTAGCAATAGGCTATATAGGCTTAAGCCTAGAGCCTCAAGATCCAAGGGAGCCTCCATCAAACTGTGGTACGCATAGACTCAATTGCCGGTATGTGATCAGTTCGACAATTATTCCTCAAAACTTTATGCTGTAATTAGGGTTGCCAGATCACTTGAACATTGTTCAAGGACAAATTTTTCAATGAGGTACGATCAGTGGCGTGAAAAGGTCTGGTGATGCCCGGGACGACTGCTTGATTGTATTCCCCCCTAACAAATTATAGTATTGAACAGTGGCGTGGCGTATGGTGGTCAATGTAATTGGATATACGCTGTTTGTGATGTCACAGTATGACGTCATTTTGGCGTTTGTCGAAGTTAGTAGACACAGCGTGCGTATTATTCTCCACGCACTCTCCTTACTCGTTACTGTAACCTACAATGTGGGACTGTAATACACTTAAATTAATCAGCGCTCCAAGTTAGGAGACCGGAGGAAAAGACAGCACGCTAAGACAGAGCAGTTCATAACCATAGGCGTAGCCAGGGTGGGCTTAGTCCACAACACTATAAGTCTGGATTTTTGCCAAATTTTGGAATGTCAAGCCCCACGTAACAAACGTAAAGTCCCCAAATTAAAGCATAAGCGTAGCCAGGGGGGCCAAAGGGACCTTCCCCCCAAATTTTTAGAAATATAGTCATTTTGCCCTTTGAGTGGCGTTTTTCCGAACAAAATGGTGTTATTCGCCTAAAATAAAACATTTTGGTCCCCCCAAATTTTTGGGCTGGCTACGCCACTGAATTGAAGACCTTCTGGCTATGGTTCTGTTAGTAACGAACAAAGGCAAGGAATAACACTGTGCACATGGGCGTCAGAAATGGGGGCCAGGGGGGGCTTGCCCCCCCTGAATTTTGAAATTATTAGCAAAAAAAGGTTGTTTTTTCAATTTCGAGGGGTTAAAAACAAATTTCACCACTTTTGGCCCCCCTGGAAAAAATTTGGGGAAAATCTCCTACTGCCCCCCCTGGAAAAAATCCCTCTGGCGCCCATGACTGTGCACGTGTAATTCTAAGAAGCCCAACAACTAGACCAAGTGTGGAGGCCACAATGAAGGCTGCACGTCAAACGTTTCTAACCACAGACAGTTTTAAGTCTATTTGACCTATTTTATCAAAATGGGTTCCCGCACCTAGAGACGGCCCCGCGCAAGTGCCGACAGAGATATCGTTTGAAGCCTTTTATATATTCTAAAAGGATTAAACCACTGCTGAAACGTGAAGTGAACAATGAAACGTTCTTTACATCAATAAGATTGTATTATCAGATTTATTATTATATCCTGCTATGTGCAGTATATATAGTTTTTTTTAATTAAAGACGGGATACTACACAAAATATTAACATACATAAATGCTTACATCTGTAAAGTAAGTATGCCTCTGTCACATCTCTTAATTTTTTCATTTGATCCCCCGGAATGAGTAAACTTTTAAAATCCATGAGGTGGGTTTACCAGGGACTAAAAACCAAAAGGAAAGAAAATTTGACGAAACATGTCGGGTTTGTACGAGAATATGCATTGCCTATCCTATGTAAAGAAAACAAAAAAATACAAAAAGTATTGATGAGAAAGGTGGCGACAAGCAGAAAAAGGATGGTGAAAAACAAGACACATTTCAGTTTTTGGGTGTTTGATTGTGGTCTTCAAGATGCTTTGCTCATCCTTATATCTCTAACCGGCAGGAATCATGATGTTCACTTTGCATTCTTGTAAGCAAATTTGAGGGGTGGAGAGGGCGGCACTTTTACGGTCGGCCCCGGGTGGCACTTGGCCTTGCTACGCCACTGCAATACTACATTCACCCCTCCTCAAAAGTATGCAATCAGTAACGCTTGGTGCAATCAGTAGTAATACGTAAGTCAATCAGGAGGAAGACCCACTGGAGAAGAACGCCGAAGTTTACAAAGCGAATTTTCTACACTCGGCGATCCTGCTTTGTTGTCAGCAGATACAGAAGCATCTCTATCATCGCGTTCACTAGGGCTATCAAGGGGTAGCGGTTAAAAGGTCGATTTCGTGACGCATCACAATCAGCGGCATCCCCAACCGGACAAGGATCATCACTATGGGCGTCGGAAGGATTTTTTTCAGGGGGGAAACTAGGGAATTTTCCTAAATTTTTCTAGGGGTCCAAAAGTGGTGAAATTTGCTTGCTATTCTGAATGACTTTTAAAGAAAATTTAAATGTAAAAAATCGCAACTAAAGATATCAAGGGAGCTTCACGTAATAGAAACGCTAACAAAACTGCACTATTGTTCAGAAGAAGCAACTCTGTTTTTATTGTAGGATAATGCTGCTAGCCCTACACAACGTGTAGGGTGTACTACACATAGCTCTTATCTGCAGTGCAACTTTTAAGCTTTGATCAAGTGCATTTCAAACACGAACAGTCACAAGTTCGTTCGCCGGATTCACACGTAACAATCGGTACGATTCAGCAAATACAGGACGCAGCCAACGTGCATTGAGCATAACGACATAATAGTCGGCATGCGGCTTGACTAACGGTCATATTGGAAGTTCATGCAAATTCGTTGGAAGACCCTGGCGTTATCAACACGGAATCCGAATAGGTGAAATAAAACTTAATTTCACGAATAATTACAGCTAAGGTTGCCAGACGTCCTTGAGCGCCAAGGACTGTCCTTGAATTTACTATCGAAACGCGCTATGTCCTTGATTCTTGAAAAACATCTTGTTGTCCTTGAATATTTTCCGGCGTCCTTGAATATTTTTAAAATTGTTAATTTAAAACCTATTGATTACTTTGAACATTCAAGAATCAATAATAAACAATGTAAATGAACAGAAATATATAGATTTGTTGCATCTTTAAACAGTTGTGTAGTAAATAATACGTTTTGTTTATTTTTCAATTTCGTGCATGATTAACACAGCCTGACTTGCCCATACGTGATTCAAGGTTTCTGAAAGTAGCCCACGTAGCCAGTGGCGTGCAGACGCGGGTGCAAAGGGCATCCAAAGAGTGAAACTGCAAAAAGCAAGATGATTTTTCCTATTGTAAGACTACTAACACATGCTGCATGGATCTAATTTTTAGAAACTTGTGTTCTTTGTCAACACTAGTTTTTACGCACGCAAACGCCAGTAATTCTCACATACCTCAATACCAAGGACCTTGTACTCTATGTGTGCTTCGCACACCCAATTAAACTGATAGTGATGTGACATTGCCCAGGTCAATCTATCAAGGGGAAATCGCAAAAGAGGATTGAAATAATTACGGCCGTTTCGTTGATATTCTGAGCGAATTTCAAAATTGTCCTATTTCAACTTGCTCGGGTTAGCTGACTTTTTGATGTGCTTTTTTGATGTGGCAACCCTGGGTGTGAGCTAATGCAGCTTCACACCAGTGCTTGCAACATATATGTGCATCATTTCGAGCTTCGTCACTGATTGGCAGTTCAGGTGAATTCAGTCACGTCGCCACCGGAGTGCTTTGGTGGACTTCCCCCCCGACAAGGCCCCAAGCCCCCAAATTAAAATATGAACACTATAAATCACTGGAGATTTAACAAATTTTCAATACCAAGCCTGCGCAAACGTAACGCCATCCTAGTGAACACTTTCTGGCGACGGTTCTGGGCGGATTGATCACAACGGCTCACACAAACGCATCTGTTCTGACCACCAGTAGTTGTACATATAACAGCTACATAAATAAAGACGAAAGTTTGCTTGCGTACTTTATGCGGATTTTCAATTATTGTGTAAGCTAGTTCAGCAAGTTTCAATTTGTCAACCCTGGGAGTCCACCATCCCAACCGCATACCTTCCCTGCTCGTCTGCTATTTGACGAGACGTTCGCGCAGCCATTTTTTGATTTGTGAATTGCCCCATCGTAGCGTTGAGTGTGTTTTACTGCACTCTTTGAATGCGCACCCATATATTTTTGCAGTTGTGAACTGCTCTGACGCAGCACTAAATGTGTTCTACTCCCCTGTTTTAACGCGTTGCCGGATATTTTTGCAGTTATAAACAGTGGCGTAGCCAGCCCAAAAATTTGGGGGGGCCAAAATGTTTGATTTTAGGCGAATAACACTATTTTGTTTGGAAAAACGCCTCTCAAAGCACAAACTGACTAGGCCCCTTTCGCCCCCAAAGCCCCGCGGCGACGGGACTGGTTACAAATAAACGTCTATTTCGAAAACTACAAGCAAAAGCTTTAGGTTTTCTATAGGCTTTGAGGAATTATTACGAAAACTGCATTACCAAACCATGCCAGGTGGGACATAAGCCTTTTTAATACTCAGCAGTGATTACAACGTCTTACGTTCGACGGTAATTGTGTCGAACAACTCTATTCAGTACAGCCATTGCCAAGTTGTACAACTGCTTCGCTCAACGCCCGTTTGACAAAAACCCTCACCACAAAACCTTAGGTTTGCGGACCAAGGTTCTTGCCACAAATTCATCAAATGAGAGCAACACCTTTTCTAAATTTTTCTTGTTGAAATGAATCTTTTTTACTGCAAAAGTTCAGAGTACCGTTGAACAAAGGAGACTTTTATGAATCTCACACTGCCTTTCGGCTGGCTCTGATTCACTCTACTTGCAGTTCAAACAGACAATCTGAGCTCAAAGTTACCCACGTAACAGGTCCGTAACCAGGGGGGCGAAGCCCCCTTAAATTTTTTTTCGTCCCCCTGGAAAAATATGGACATAATTTAAAACTATTGGACATAGTTAAAAAAATTTGGGCCCCTCTCAGAAAACTTTGCCCCACCTGGTGTCCCAAGTTGGTTACAGGCCTGCCATGTAAACACACTAACGTCACTACCCCGCTTGAAGAACATCTTTTTCCGATGCCATTACGTCATGCAGAAAAACAACAGTTGTACTGGAACTGAGCAACGTACCCCTTTGCAGAGTTCTTCACTTCAACTGCCAAAACTGATTGTTCATAAGCCACTTAATGATTAGGCTACCAGCTATCGGCACTTATCGAAAATATCCCACAGAACATTAAAAAACAGCATGAGATGTGCCAAAAAATATATTTTTATAATTTTGGTGACGGCAACTAGAAGCAGACCAACGCCGGAAATGCGCTTCTTACCAGGGTAGTTACGGTGAACGCCCTTGCCCAAGGAGCGCAACGGTAATTCACTCATTGGCTGTGCATCGAACACCCAAGCTTCCAAGTGGACACAACCTCTAAGCTACCGCCGCCCCAGCGAAATCTTCGTCGCCAATGCCTAGGTGTCAGGTGTTGTTATGATTTGCCGTTGGAGCGTTACTGAGTACCCAACGAAAGAGAAAGGATTAAGCTAGCCTTTATTATTTACCGTGATTTCATGCAAAGTCTTTTCAATCAGACTTTGAGAGGAGGGGCAATAAAAACCGAGAACTACTGGAGCCCTAATGTTTGCTAGTCCGCGGTCGAATGTCACCTCTTTCCTTTGTTCAAGGGGATTTTGACTGGGGTTGCGGAAATACCTTTGTCTGGAGAGTGAGGTGTAGGGCAGTGTTTTTCAACCTTTTTGCTGCAGCGGAACCTTCCGCAAATTTTTGCGTTGCTCGTGGAACCATATGCGACTGTGAAACAGTGGCACTGCTACAACCACGTAGAACTGTGTTTGCGAATTTCATCCCAGGCAATTTTGGTCTTTTTCGACGGAACCCATGGCAGCCAAAACTCGGGGAACCCTGAGGTTCCGCGGAACCCCGGTTGAAAAACACTGGTGTGGGCTGGGGCACAATTGCCTCCCAAATAAGTGCGATAAAAAAACCCTGATTCCAAGACAAACACTGCGGATCTTTAGCGCATTGGATTTGACCCAGACTTTTGAGTAAACATTTCATCAATTTACTTCCTCCATTGCCACATATGTTTCTTTAGGCTAGCGTAACAGTCTAGAGGCCTTCTTAACACTGAAAAGAGTTTAGAACTTTAAAAAAACTGAAAAGTTCAAAACTTTTAAAAATTAATTTAACAAGAATAAAGAAGAGCAGAGCTGATGATTCCTACATCGTAGGCGAAATATATACTCTGTAAGATCTTAAAGTGTCTGATTCTTTGCTGAGAAAGGATCTCTTTCCATACACAGCGTATTAAAGAAGAGTTTAGAACTTTTAAACTCCTTTCAAAAATTAATCTAATCAGCAAAGTGCCGCCCCCCAGAAGGTGCCGCCCGACCCCCACCTTGCTACGCCACTGTAGTATTGTGAGACATTGTGTAGCGTTACTGCTCGAAGCGCCTCGCTGATTTTATCCGGCTTGTCGCTTGTGTTAATTAATTTTGCGCGTGTCACTGATGATGTGCCTTGCCACGCCCGCATTCTGGTTACTTGACATACTGTATTTGGATCGGTCGCCCTTGCGCAGATGGCGGCTAGGTAAGCGGTGCTTGTCGCCTAGTGAGTTTGATGATACTTATCAGTGCCTTTTGTTTCAGTGCAGTAACGTTTACAGTAGATTCAACTTTACGAAAAGCTTCGCTCTAGTTGGCAGTATCACTGCATAGGCTATCGTGTCAATTGTTAGACTGTTCGTAAACATGTACAAATGTACTAAATCCAGGGTCGTAACGAGGGGGTGCAACGGTGACACAATGCCCCGGGCGTCGAATCACTGGGGTCGCCGAAAAGTCCCAAGTACTTTCTTCAATACAGTACATTTACTTCCAAAAGACCTTCGGTTCGACCCGAAGGTCTTCGAGGGAAGCCAAACTTGTTTCTTACCTCGTCCGCAATCTTATCTCGGTACGCCCCTGACTGAATCACGAATATAATATTGCCTGGAATCACTCAGTAAGAATGCACAAAATATTAAAGCACAAATGTATCCACTACACCAGAACCGTCGCCAGAAAGTTTTCAATAGGGGCGCTTTGCGTCTGTGCGGAGGGGCTTGACATTCAAAAATTGACAAAACTCCACTGATTCCTAGTGTTTCATGTTTCAATTTTGGGGGGCTTGGAGCTTTGTTTGCGGGGGCTAAGCCCACCGAATCCCCCCCCGTGGCGACGGGACTGCACTATAGATTGAAGTCTCCCAGAAAGATCGTGGATTTGTTAGCTTCAATTCAGTGGCGTGCAGAGGTCTGGTGATGCCTGGGGCGACTGCTTGATTGTATGTCACCTACCAAATTCTAGTATTGAGTAGTGACGTAAGGTGGTCATTGTCACTGGATATACTGTATCCTGTTTGTGATGTCACAATATGACGTCATATTCACGTTTGCAAACCACAGTTTCGGCAAAGTTTTTTGACCCAACACGCATATTGTTCTGCACGCACTCTCCTTACTCGTTGTACAATACGTCACTGTAATGAACATAAATTAAATCAGCGCTCCAAGTTAAGAGATCTGAGCAAAACACAGCTCTCAACGCTGAGACAGGAGTTCGCAACTGCAAAAATATCCAGCAACGTGCTCAAACAGGGGAGTAGAGCACGCTCAGTGCTACGTCAGCGCAGTTAACAACTGCAAAAATGTAAGACTGCGCATTAAAACAGTTTAGTAAAACACACTTAACGCTACGACAGGGCAGTTCACAACTGCAAAAACATCAGGCTGTGCGAATGTCTAGTCGAACAGCAGTCGAGCAGAGAAAGTATGCGGCTGGTATGACGGGCATCCACGGGTGACATGGCAGTTTGAAACTTGCCAAACTACACAAGAATTAAGAATGCGCGTAAAGTACGCAAGAAAGCCTTCGCTTTTTATTATGTGGCTGTTACATGTAGCCTACAACTACTGGAGGGATAGTACAGATACGGGCTTGTGTGAGCCGTTATGATCAATCCGCCTGAACTGCCAATTAAATAACGAAGTTCGAAATAATGCACATATTGCAAGCACAGGTGCACGACTGTATCATTGATGTAGGAGGCAAGCAAGGTCTTACGCAAGGGGGGGTTGGGGTTAACCCCCTTGAGCTTGACATTTTACGAATGCTTTATTACCTGCGCAAAGGAAATTGTGTTCGCATACTTTTTGCTTGTTAATTTGTCGACTTAATGCGAATACCACGGAATGAATTTAAATGCAAATTTCAAGGAACCACGTACCAGGGTTTTTTTAAGGCGTGTTAGGGACCCGATTCGCGTCCGGGTTCCTAACATTTTCCTTATAAAAAACCCTGCATGTACTGTAAATTAAAGGGGAGTAAAAAACACTCATCAATGCGTCAGAGCAATTTACAACTGCAAAATGAGGTTGTATTAATATCTTGTCGAATACGAGCAGTCGAGCATAGGAAAAGTGCGGCTGGACTGGCTGACGCACACCCCGGTTTGCAAGATCGAATCTTGCTAAACTACACAAGAATTGAGAATGCAGATAAAGTACGCAAGAAAACTTTCGATTTTTTGTTATTTTTAGAACACCAGCAAACTTTTAGTTTTTCTTTTTCCTGCTGAGACATTATCAAATGCCTGAATGCTTCCATGCTAACAACTGCTGTTTTTGAGCTCGTGCAACAGTTCTTTCATGCTACAGACTTTGGTAATGTAGCCAATGCGGTCAGCGCTTGCGCCGAACAGCGTTAGAAGACAAAATAAAGACAATTGTTTCGGATAAAGTGAACTATCGCGGAATTAAATCGACACATTAGCAAGCGAAATGTCTGCGAAAATAATTAATCTCCTTTGCGCGGGTAGTTTTTGTAAAATCTCAAGCTCAAAGGGTGGTTAACCCCAAGCCCAACCCCCTTGCGTACGCCCTTGAGTGTTTCGGATAATGTAAACTATCGCGGAACTCAATCTTAAACATGCCTAATAGGCAAAAAGTGTCGAGATAGTTTCTGTATGCAGACGATAACCCAGATTCCCACCAAAACCTAATTACATTACTTTTTAGCCCATTTACAATGTTCCTTGAAATTTGCATGCAAATTCATTTCGTGGTATTTGCATTAAATCGACAAATTAACAAGCAAAAAGTACGCGAAAACAATTAAACTTCTTTGCGCAGGTAATAACGTTTTTGTAAAATATCAAGCTTAAGGGGGGGTTTAACCCCAACCCCCCCTTGCGTACGCCCTTGGCTGATAGGGGAAACTGTCGCGAATTTTTCAAACGGATTCCGTGCCAAAAGCCCGAATGCGGTGCTTTTGTAGAATTATGGCCGCCGCAGGTGGGTGTTGCTGCGGGCACAATTGCGTAGTAAAGTATTGAAATGTAAGTTCTACTTGGAAAAACTTGAAAATGAAATTGCACATGAAAATATAAAATACGCTTGACGGCCATGGGCCACCATAGTAGTGGCTTTGCATTGAGTCTACTTCAAATGCAGCAATCATTACACCTGAAAAGGAGAGGCTGTGTTTTGCGATAAGTTTTTTCCTTAACGGAACAGGGCGGACGACATATCCGTCCCTTCTGGCTCATTACCCCTTCACAGGGGCGCAGCCAGGATTTTTAAGGGGGGTGCTTAAGTTATGGAAGCAAAAAGCTTTGAAAAGGAAAAATTGCTTGTGATTAGAATAGCCAAGGAAAGCACATACTTTGTGAATAAACAATTGTCTGTAGGCCTACTCACCACGAAAACTGCGGGTCCTTCGAACTAAGCTACCATCTTGTTTTTTTCGATATTCTTTCATAGTACAGTAGTACATTAATTCATGTCAAAATTAACTGTAAACGTACACCACAGTGATCTCCTAAAAAGGCCAGGATAATTCGTAAGCTTTTAGCAAAGTGTATGAGTATAATCGTAAAGTGAAAATTGCGATTATGTTCTAAGCAGCCATGACCCTTCATCAAAACAAAAAGGTTTGTACAAAATCTAGATCCTGCTTGTGTAGATAATAGTTCACATTTAAAAAAATGCAAACAAGCAGAAGGCACATTCATTTACAATATTTAAAAAAACAATTGACATGAGCTCTACACAGCACTATATGCGGGAGCTTCCATCCCACTCCTCCCTACAGCACAACCTTCCAAGAATTACAAGCAAAACCTTCAGCCGCTGCAAACCATAGGTGAAGGGCTTAACAATCACTGGTGTTTTTTTAGCTACAGAAACACTGTCAGTCTAAATAATAGTCTAATTTATCACCAAAGTCTGATCGACGCCTTTGACTCGCAACAAAGTCTTCTAGAATTTCCTTCTCGTTGACGGGCGGTTGGTAGCACTGACATAACAGCCAAGCCAGTGAGGCGGTTTCCATGGTTGTTCTGAGATAGGTCTTCAGGCGTCTCAGTGTGCTAAAACTTCGTTCAGCAGTAGCTGTTGAAACAGGAGGTATGGCTAGTATTTGAAGGAGATTCCTAGGCAGGACTACTGTTCTGACACCGTTCAATAAAATTTTTTCGAGGCTGCTCACCCTGATCTGTTTCGTACGAAGATGAATGTCTTTTTAATTTCACCACCAACTTGTCTATTTTCACTTGACACTTTTCCTTGACTAAAGAGTGGCATGCAACTAATTAGCAGAATAGCGAATTTGTTCAGCCTGCAGCTAGCGGTTACTCACATCTCGCACTGCATATCTTCCACGTGTGCACATTAGGAACAGGGTTCTCATAAATGCAACTCCAAATATTCCTAGAACAGTACCAAAAAGTTCCTAGATTTGTGGTGGTGCAGCAAGGAGCAGGCAAATTTTGGGGATGCGAAGGATTTTTGCTCGAATTCTCCCAAACTTGCCCGAGAAAAAAATCCGACCACCGAAACAAAAGCTCTTCATGTTCTTTTGAGCACCGTTGGGCGACATTTTTGCTCATATTTTCATGGGTTTGCTCAGATTTTCAGGTAGTTTGTGAAGGTTTTCAGAGATTTTGCCCTGATTTCCACGGATTTTCAACAAATCAAAACTTTTGGTGATGCGCTTGCACCCCCACCTCCTACATCAGTGGTGCTGCATAAACTCAGAGTGCTATGATAAATGTTAAAAATAGAACCAAATATGATTTCCAAAATAAACTGAAACAATTCATTTTACACATTTTCATGCTTATCCGAAAATCCCCAAAAAATACCTGAAAAGGGTCAAAAATTCCCATTTAGGGACAAAATCCCTAAACGCGAGAGCACTGATTAGGAAGGTCCCAAATTTGCGACGTATTAACTGTACATCAATCGAACCTGTTGGTATTTCAAATATCTAGCTTGTTTCCACGGTAGCAGAGCACGGTAAACCCAACTCTTGTTGTAGATGGTAGTACAAACCAGGCAGGAATGAAGAAAACTGTTTCAATATTTCTAAAACCTCGAAAATTCATAACCGTCTGGTGTGACAACAAATGTATTGCTACGCATTGTGATACTACCGAATAACATTCTGCAATGCACCCGATTTCGGCTTACAATGTTGGTGAAAAACTAAGAAAACATCGCTATTCTAATTGTTATGGGGGGGCTTGAGCCCCTTCAACCCCCCCTGTCTGCGCCTTAAACCCTTCATCAGGCCCGCAACCAGAGGGGGAAATTGAACCCCCGAAATTTTCACAAACGTATGTATTTGTATGGTGCAGCAACAAGTTACATCATTTTGCCCTCCCGAAGATATCAGTTGGTTGCGGCCCTGCCCTTCAAAGATTTTTTGTACGACATTCATTGATACAACCTATTTGCAATTCCGAGACTCAGCCTTTCGAAACACACTCCAATACGAACGCTTACCGAGCCTTGTTGGCAGAGGCGAATTTTCATTTTCGGGACCCTCGGCTATTTTAAATTGGGGGCCCTTCTGGAAGGTTTGCGACGATTGATGTCATACAAATTAGCACTAAACGTGCTCGTTATATTCACTGAAAAAGTAGTTCCAATTCAAAAACATTACTTTGTTCTGAATTCCCTCGATATCAGGAACAAAAACAGTAACAATGAAACTAACGGAAAAGGCAGCGGTGAAGTTACCTTACCACACTCACATTACCTATTTATTGAGTACCTCACTGGCCTCGTGTAAACTGAAAAATGGATTCAGGCGTTTTGTTCCACACATCACTGTATTTACGTAACAATAACCAATTCTCAACGTCATAAGAGAATGCTCATCGTCATTCACTTCAATCTGTCGCGCTCATTCTTCTACAGCGATCCTTTGTTAGCGGTATAGTAAAGAAATGTGCGTGGAGTCAAAACAAAAGTATAAATAAAATTACTTGCAGAGATGCTGGAAATTGTCCTTGCTCCCAAAATTGTGGGGCCCTAGGCTTAGCCTTTTTGGCCTAATGGTAAATCCGCGCCTGCTTGTTGGATAGCAAGCTCAAAAAACAATCACATAGAAACTGTTCGAGGATTCAGAATTCCATTGAAGCATTACACTTGTCAAAAAAATCGTCAGAGGTTTTTCCAGATAGAACTTACAATTCAAGCAGCTACTTTTTGAAGTTGAACTTTCTGTCTGCCAGTAAGTCGTCTATAATGCATGACCCAAAGTCAAGGCAAGTCAGCCTCTTAGTTGGCCATGTCCGGGAGGGGCAATCGCCTCACTTAAAACCTACAAAAGTTTTCATTTTTTCCAGCTCGGAAAACAGCATCGCGATACAAGGCCTTTTTGCCGTCAACTGTTTTGCCATAACATGGTTGCATTCTTGGTCTGTCCTACAGTAGTGAACCCGTAATGAGATTGGACTGTCAAATGTTCCACCTTCACTGCTCATATTTTCCCGAGTTTGTGGGCTAAGCCCCTTCCACAATCATATTGCTGTCAGACTCAGCGCGTTGGCGTTTGATTATTGCAGCTATGAAACGACGTTGTTTGATAAGCTTATTTTTATTCCCCCTTGAACCAACTTCTGACCCGGCCTTCGCACGACCAGGATTCTCCTTGCAGTTTAAAGCTATACTTACTAGTTCCTATCAAGGACTGGCTCTTGTGCCTGCGCGAGGGCTGCTTTCCGATCATTTCGCAGTGGCATCCATATTAACTAATATATATATATCCGCACAGGTCTTACCGCTGGCTAAATTCTCATCACACCTTTGGAGACGACATGAAACACAACCGGCGTATACAAAATCCCCAAGCACATGAAATTTATCTTTCCAACATGGAACAAGTTCAAAGTATAAAAAAAGGAATGCACTAAAACCAAAAGAACGTCTCAAAATATGGGCGAAAACCTAAACGTTTACTGCAGTCACAGAAACCGAAGTTAGCCTGTATGCGAAAACAGGTTGAATGTTTTATGAAAGGAACAGACCATGTCAGGGGCATGCACAAGCTTTACAAGCACAGGAACAGGCAGTGAAAAAAATCAGTTTCTGATAGACACCAAGGTTTAGCAGGTACTCAGAGACCGAAAAATGCCTCAGCAACGAAATGATTCTAAAATACACGGCCGTAAATCTAATTCGACGCAACACCACGACAACCAATACTTTGTACAAGATCAAGAACGGAATACGTTGTGCTGCCATATTGCTCAACCCTGAAAAGCGCACGGTTTATGCACAATGACGAAACAAATGCTTCTCAGTAGCAGCGGAATCAGAATTTAATCGCACAAAGTGTGCTTTAACATGACTGGACGCTGGAGCTCATGGCCATTGAATGGCGCGATGCGTTTCATTATTCTGCCTTCTGCTCTTCTTTAGCAGGCTCTTCAGTCACTTCGCTGTTCTCGCTTTCGGTTTTCTGCTTTTTAGCGTCGTCCGTCTCCTAAACAGAAAATACATGGAATTTCGGGCCATTAAATGGCCGTAACTGAATAAACACCCGCATAAGCTGTTACATATTTTGACACAAACTGACACTTGACAATAAATGAAAAAGGTGTCAACGAATTACCGGTTCGGGACCATCAGCTGGGCGTTTAGGAGCAACTTTTTCATCGCTATCACCGTTTTCCTCAGCAGGTTGATTTACTTCAGCCTCTTGAGCAGGTGCTTCGCCATCTGCATGTGTTTTGTCGCCATTCTCACTCTCCTGCAATTATAAATAACTGTGCATACGCGTTGTTTCGACTTTTAAGTGGAAATATACAAGGTCTACTGTAAAAATTCTACCTATGATCACATCTCAATAATTTAAATTCATTCACAGGCATGTAAAATCAACACAAACGCTTTTCCATCCCTTCAACATTTTCACACAGGTCCATTGCTTGAAGAAGCACAAACAAGCTGAAACAAGTGTGAACAATGACAAATGTAAAGGCATTGCCAGACAGCCTGTATGTCAAATGTTTTTACTTCCTAGCTAGATCACAAGTCCAAAATCATAACATGAAGTGCATTTAGCATGATAACTAAACAGTAGTTATTAGTAAGCTGGAATTTTAGCACTACTGTGACATAAAACATATCAGTGACGCACTGCACACATGGCTTAGTTCAGCTAATCATTTGATAGTGAAACTTCAAAAATATGTCTTTAATTCAATCCCAATTTGATGGCAGCAACTACAATGTGAGGTAAGTGTTCTGCATGCCAACTTTACTTTTACCTCCAGGTGGCATTCGCATTGATAAGCAACACAACTGATTGTAATTCTAGATACACTGGTCGGCAATCCCAATAAAATTGGTTGTATGCAGTTTAAGTTTACCTAAAGACAGTACTTCTCATATTTGCGTTTTGACTTCCCTTCAGTGGATTCCGAAAAAGGAAAAAAGCTGATTACATAGAAAAGATAGGCCCACACATTTTTAATAACCATTTTCCACACTTCATTGATCTTTTCAATACTAAATGAAAAATTAACAATATTATCACTTATGTTTATTTTTCCAAAATGTTACTGATGAAACACTTCACACATTGCATACCACTGTAAAAACATTTCTTGCTTTACTTTCTGTAGAAGTGTTATAATCGGCAAAGAACAAAATTTGAATAATTTTTTGGAAAATTTAAGCAAAATACATCATCTCACTGAAAATTTGTAAGCCTCAGTGGTTACAGGTGTTTTGTGATATCTGCAATCTAGACTGCATTACTTTTCTTTAAAAATCATTATGCTAGTTTGTGGTAACTGCATGATCCCACATTTACCAGATCTGTTTTGAAGTTGGTTTCTTTCATTTTTTCAAACTTGTTGGAAAACTTGGAATTGACAGTTGTACAATCATTTTGTATCCTAATGTGTCTTCTGTGCTTTCATGAGCACATTCTTACACGTCAGTTGCTCTGGCATGCCCCACATATTCTGAATCAAAGGATCAGTGAAGTAAACGATTCTGGTCAGACCATTTGTGCTTCCTGTAAGTTTGTGAAGTGGTAAGCGTAAGCCTCACAAAAGCCTCTGATGTGATTAAATTTGCTTTGACTGCTTGCTCTTCTACAGATGATTGAGCTAGAGAGCTGTTCAACCCCTGAAATGATGCAGTGTGTCTTCTAGTTTGGATTTTTTTAAAGTTTTGGATTACGTGTTTTTGCAAGCGATGTCATAGTGGGGTAGGTGACATCATCAGGCCCTCGGCACCAACGCAAGAGCCAGCCACTCTTTTTGGCTCAAGCTTTTATCGGCAGCAAAGCCATAGTCTTTAAAGGGGTTGGATTGGCCTTCTAGCATTCTGGCTCAAAAGTTATGGCCTAACAACAACAAATTAATTAACTTGCATTTTTGGCAATAACTTTCGAAACACAAACACTAAAAGGGTGATCAAGGGCTCTAGTGATGCAAATTTTTGCTTAATTTTTTTTCTTAAAAAACCATAATTTTCCCTTGCAGTTGGGGCCCAGGGCTTGATGATGTCATTCAAGAAACCCTAAACCTACCCATTTCAAAACGTCACCCACAACAAAACAAAACCTTCTGTTATTTAAAAAATTGAAACTAGAAGATTCTAAGAGGGTTTGCACAGCTCTCTAGCTCAGTCAGCCTTTGATCGACTTTCTAGCGTTTCTGGTTCAAAAGTTATGATCTAAAATAAACAAATTAATTAAGTAGCTAATTAGTCAAATATTTTTACTAACTTACATCATAATTGTTGAACCCAAAATCCCAGCAGGTCATCCAAAGTACTAAAAGACTCAGACTCGAGCCTAGTTTCCAATGAAAATTTCATCGAAACACTTTGGCCTAGCAGTTGGGCCCTAGGCCAGGCAACATGAGCCAAAATGACCCCAAAACTACTTCACTTATGACATCACTCGCAAAAAATCCACAACCCCCAACAAAAAACTTTATGAGTGCAATGTACTAGACTGGCCGATCTGTTTGATCCCTTGAACAGCTCTCTAGTGCAATCAGCGTAGGAGCTAGGGCGTTGGTAAGACAACCGAAAACTGCTGTTTTTTAGGCCAAAATCCAAGTACGAATATATCGTACGCCAGCTCAGTGTTAAAATCCTTCTCAAAAATCAAATGTGTGTCTTATAATGCAGTGAGCCTAATGTATGGATCTGGTTGTGCTTTCTCATCTAGAACAAATTGTGGTAAACAGGGCTATTTATGATTTTTTAGTAAACAGACCATGATGTTACATAATAAACCAACAGCAATTGCAATGAGCAGCATTATGTGGTTCCAAAAAGTAATTGCTTTGCAAGGCTCCCAACTACATTGGTGCACACCGAATCAAACATGTGCATCTTTTATTTTATTTTATTCATGTCTAGCAGAATAAGCATGTTTGACAGATTAAATTCCCTTGTGTGTTATAAGTTTTTTATTTATTGCACCTTATGTATGAAAAAAGAACAGCTAGCATTCAATTTGACACTTCGCCTTATGGTCTGAAACTATGGTGAGTTTGCTAGTAGGTGAAAAGTGCAAAAAGAAAATTAGCTGGTTGCTGTGTTCTTCACATTTTGGTAGGTGGTAATACAGAACAGAATGAACATTTTTTTGAAAATGCAAGAAAATCAAAGCAAATGTTGATGATTTTAATCCCCTGTCAATGCATTAAAAATATGATAGTTACTGACTCTGCAATTGCATACCATGAAAAAATTTAACTAATTACTCTTAGCCAGATTCTTGGCATGTATCAACTTTTTTGGTCCTTCACACTGTTTAAAACATGCTGCAAAAAAGTTGATGATAGATATTTGACATGAAGGCTTTTTGGAAAACCAACATGAAAGCATCCATGTTTTATTTAAAGAAATTAAGCTTTTGAAGAAGATGAAAACTCAAGAATCATGCCAGGTGCCAAAGAGTAAGTAAGCCTTGGAAATAAGATTGGTGCCTGAAAGCAATTTTACCATCCTCAGTATAAGACTGTACAAAATTGTGGCAAAGCACCCAAATGTCAATGTCAAAATGTATACCATATTTATTTGATTGTTAGCCTCCCTTGAACATCAGTTACCTAAGCCTCTTAGATGCTTTCATGTACTAGTACATTTAATTGGCAACCCTGGTAGTGATGCTTCACCACTAAACTGTCTTCTATTCATCACAATGCCACCTGTGACAAGTGTGCATGTGATGCCAAAGAAAAGAGAATATAAAGAGAGTTTGGTCAACAAAACATAAGGCTGAGCATATCTAAACGTTTCGACAAGGTAATAAGCTACACGAAATGATGAAACAAATGTAAGTCATGGCTTACAATTGAATAAATATGGTACTAGACTTAGAATCATTTTTGTGTTGCTCAATATGATTGCCATCTAGTGGTAGGAATACAAGAACTGTGGGTAACCAAAAACTATTTGATTTAACGTTTGCAAAATTGGTGTCATTTCTTAAAAATGTGTAGGCATTAAGTAAAAGCCTAAGAATTTTAAATTCAAATGAATTACAATGAAGTTTGAATGATCCAGGGTCTCATTCCCAGGAAAGAATTGCCATGTATCCAACACTACTGTATTACTGTAAAACCTTTTTGTAATCTGTCTTTGCCTCTGTTTGCCCAACCCCATTTGGTGGTGCTATGTGCCTGGTCGAACAAAAAAAATGTAACTCCTAACAATTAAGCCAAGATCATGGAGTGTAAAAAAAAAAAAACTTGGATGACAATCACTTTTCATTGACATAATTTTCAACAGTTGAGTTTGACTATAATACCCAATGAATTGGCTAGGCTAATTGCAGTGGATATTGCAACTGTCTATAAATATTTTTGCCATTTTATAGGTTGTTAAAATTGTTAACATGAATCACAAGCGACATTCACATTGCTTAACTCTTTCACGTCCAGTAATTTAAGCATTTCACCCAAAACAACCAGATCGCATGTGGCTTTGCATGAGCATATCTCTGGTGCTGAAAGCAGTAGAGAGCTTTTTAAAGGCCCAAAGTCTTGTACTTTTCAATGAAAAAAATTCAGTTGGGGGTGCGGATTTTTTGTGAGACACAATAGTCAACAGTTATTGACACAACACTCTTGACACAACAGTTATACTGCATGTATAATATTAAAGTTTTAAATCTCATACAATACAAACCACAACACATCAGCTGAAGGTAACAATTTATTTCCAACTGAGCAGTGCTCACTTTAGTGTTTTTCTGATCTCCATTTTCAGCAGTAGGTGCATCACCAGCACCATTTTCTGCAACTTCTTTTGTAACAGTTTTGGTTTCTTCAACAAGCTTGGGATCAGTTTTTATACCTTCCTAAATATCAACATAACATGTACCAAATTTTGCACACGAAGTTAAAAACAACATTAAAAGCATACAATGTATTGTAACTATTATACTACTATGTAGCACTTCAGTCTGAAATAGTTAGGCAAATTATGTACGAGTTTCACAAATAATTGAAGAAAAACGTTTCAACATATTTAACTTGGTCACACCAGCACCTACAGTATAAACACATTAAGTTTGTTTGCCAGATTTGGCCTGGGCAAATGGAACAGTGCCCAGCAAGCAATTGGATTGACGTCAACTTTGCAAAAATCACTGAATACTTTTGATCTGCTGGCTATAACACAGCAGAAAACTGACCTTGCTGTAATTCGATATAAACTAGTCTACGCAGGAAGATGAACGCAGCAAACCACAAAGTACGTTTATTTGGCACGTTTGTGAGCGGTAATCAGTGAGACAGAGAATGCAGAAACTCGTACACTGCCCCAAACCCTGCCCGTGGCAGACAATGGCGATAACTCGTCGTGTACAAGGCAGTAGCGAACAACCACGTTATGAAAAGCTTTAGCTTGTTACAGTACCTAAATTTTGTAACGCACAACCAATGTAACTTACCTTTACAGTAGCTTGCATTGTGTTATCAGTGACAACCTTCGCATCTTCAGTGGCCATTGCGAAGAAAATTGTAAGATGAATGAAAGCTCGGAAAGTAAAGCAAATCAGGCTCTTTGTGCACAGTTCACGATATTCTTAGCTCACGCGGACACGAGACTGGTGGCACGGCGAACAAAAGAGTGAGCGGCTGCCATGCGGAAGCAACCATATTATATCACGTGACAGCATGGACAAATCAAAAATGAGAATCTGCTCTGACGATACTGCCTCAGAGAATACAAGAAATAAACAAAAACTTGCGAGCGAAACGCGACGAACCGGGGCGGGAAAAAAGGAACGTTTTAAATGACACGAAAAAAGCAGGTTCAAGGGAGAATTTACCTAGCGCCATGATCCGTCGGTCGAAGCATTTTCGGATGCTGTATTGTAGCTGTTATCGCAAATTTGTTAAACTGCAGGTGTTTTCGCATACGTGGATTTTAACAGCCGCGTTGATCGGTAGCCTACCGGCTCAATACGACAGCGTGCTGCGATCAACTTCGAACTTGGGTTACTGTCGTGCTCTTTGCGTTGGCTTGCAGGGTCTTAAATAAAGATGGCGCAAGAGACCGTAAAAGATTGAGATCCCTTTTACTTTCTTCTGCAGGCTGTCTACTTTTTATTACGCGCTGCTCACTTGTTCAGATGTCTACAAGCACATTGGCGACGAACCTGGGGTTACATTGTCTTTATTTTTCTTCCCACTGCCGGATTACTATTTGATGATGAGTGACTGCAGTTACTGCCGGTGCGCTGTTTCAGTGTTTGGCATCTCCCTGTGTTGTCCGTGTTAGTCATCTAACAGTTGCTCTGTACTGCGCTATGACTAACAATTTTTGTGTTATTGTTTTATTCGAGTACCCTAGTGATATCAACCATGTGTGGCGCCACACATAAATCTGACGCAAAATAAACATAAAAATATTGCAAAAAATATTTATGTAAAAATTATATGGCAGAACTGAAGTTTCTAAAAAACACTGTCCTTGCTGGTTGTTGGTCATTTGGTACTGGGGAATCATGTTCCTCAATCGGAGCAGCAAAGATTGAACCTAATTAAACTGCTGTCAAAAGACTTGTGTTAAGAAAATTTATCTCGGGAAACAGCGGTAGAAAATTGTTTTGTGGTAAGTGGTCCGTTATCGCAACACGAGTTTTTGTGTCTCGACTGCTGTGTTAAAATCGAAAGCGATTGTTCGAGCTGTTGCAAAACTTTGTTGCACTACTGTCCTATTAATTTACTTACCCAAACTGTTTTCACCATTTCTTCGCAAGTACGAACGAACAAGACCAAAAATATAAAAAGGTGTTTCTCCCAAATTCTACTGGTTTTGGACGAAGTGCAAATTTAAAAATTGCAACTATTTTAAATTTCTTCAGAAACATTCGATGTGCCCAGGCCCGTAACCAGGGGGGGCGAAGCCCTCCTACAAAATTTTTCAACCCCTTTGGAAAAATGTGTTGAGCATCGTTGAAAACTATTGGACATAGTTCAAAAAATTTGGGCCCCTCTCAGAAAGTTCTTCGCCACCCCTGGTGCCCCAAGTTGGTTACGGGCCTGGTTCTGGCTGTTGGGGCCAAGTGTGGGCAGGGCTCGTCAACTGTTTGATGAATAATATTTTTGCGACTTATAAAATTATACGAGACGGGAGTTTGTGATGCAAATTTTTTTCGGTGATTTTGATGAGTTTCTTCTTAAAAGTCGACGTCATACTTTCACGCACACTTCAGCTTGAACTTTGGTAATGTAGCCTACTTGACGACCCCTCCATATTTTTGCTAGCACCAAGACCGTGATTCTGACGTTTTTTTTAGACAATCTTTGTGTTCAAAAGTATTGCCGTCAACATGCCAAGATTTGATTATAATCACTAGCTAAAAAGTGGGCCTCAGCGTCCCTTGCCTATACGCTCAGTGGCGTGGAGAGGTTAGGTGATGCCCAGGGCGACTGCTATGCCCCTACCAAATGCTAGTATTGAGCAGTGTCCTATGGTGGTCATTGTTATTTGATATACGCTATTTGTGATGTCACAATATGACGTCATATTTCACTCTTGCAAAACAACGTTTTAGCGAAGTTTGTTGACATAACATGCATATTATTCTACACGCACTCTCCTTACTTGTTGTGCAATGTGCAGCTGCAATGAACAGAATTATCAGCGCTCCAAGTTAGGAGACCGGAGCAAAGCACATAACTCAACGCTAAAACAGAGCAGTTCACAACTGCAAAAATATCCGGCAACGCGTTAAAACAGGGGAGAATAACCAGAGAACACACTCAGTGCTACGTCAGTGCAGTTCACAAATGCAAAAATGTTAAGGTTGCGCATAAAAACAGTGGAGTAAAACACACTCAACGCTACGAATGGGCAGTGCACAACTGCAAAAACAGGCTGCGCGAAAGTCTCGTCGAATAGCAGTCGAGCAGAGAAAGTATGCGGCTGGGATGGCGGTTGGTAAACTACACAAGAATTGAAAATGCGCATGGAGTGCGCGAGAACACTTTCATTTTTTATGTGACTGTTATATGTACAACTACTGGGGGGCAGAACAACTGCGGGCTTATGTGAGCCGTTATGATCAATCCGCCTGAACAGCCAATTTAATGACGAAACTCGAAATGATGCATATATTGCAAAACTTGTGTGCGGCTGTGTTAGCGCACACCCAGGGTTGCCAGCTTGCCACATCAAAAAGCGAAACGGAAAACTAGTGATGCCTCAAAAAGTCAGCTAAATCAGCAAGAATTGAAATAGGACGGTTTTGAAATTTGGTTCAGAATATCAATTACACGTCCATAACTATCTTTCAATCATTTTTTTGTGATTTTCCCTTTATCGCACGTTCTGGAAAAAGTCACGTCACTATCAATTTGATTGGGTTAGAACAAGGGTGGGCAAATAGCGGCCCGCGGGCCAAATGTGGGCCGCCATTGCGTTTTCAGTGGCCCGCAGAAGCATTCAGGAAATATGTTCAAATCTGAAATTACCTCCAACTTATTACCGTAAATGTTAGTGCTGAGGCTAACTTAACCAAGACTTGCTTCTATTTACATGAGAAGGTACGGCCCTTCACAAAGTGGCCCGAGAGCCAAATTAATTGACCAGCCCTGGGTTAGAATATATGTCTCTGGTATTGAAGAATGTTAGAATTACTGGCATTTTAATATACGTCAAAACTAGCGTTGACAAAAAATTAAGTTTCGAAAAATTAAATCCTTGCAGTCAGGCCCGTAATCAGGGGGGCTCGCTCTACAAAATTATTCACCCCCCTGGAAAAATGTGTTGGACATAGTTTAAAACTGTTGGACATAGTACAAAAAATGTGCACCCCTCTCAGAAAAACATTCGCCCCTCCTCGTGTCCAAAGCTAGTTATGGGTCTGCATGCAGCAGTGTTATTAGCCTTACAATAGGAAAAATCATCTCCAGTAGTTGCAGCATTTTAACTTTTGTAATTTCACTCTTTGGATGCCGCCTTGCCTTGTATGCCCGGGGCCGTCGCTCCGTTTACCCCAATCTGAATGCCACTGCTTATAGCAGTGGTTCTTAACTTGGGTTCGATCGAACCCCCAGGGTTCGACTGAGCTGTTTCAAGGTTTCGACGAAGGTCATCTGAAACATGAATGAAAGCGTGGCTATGTCACAGCAAGTTTCTGCTATATTGGACAAAAATGGGGTTCGACAAAAACTTGGAAAACTACGTAAGGTTCGGCGTGTTTGTAAAGGTTAAGAACCACTGGCCTATAGGCTGAATATTTTGCAAAGGAGATGACACTACCAGTTCAACGTGGCACACCAACCCTAATTTCATGAAAAATTGTGTGCAATATCTTGTACTCTCCCATTCACGCTGAAGAAAAACTTGAAAGTACCTCGATAATTTCTTATTGGCGTACCAGATACAGAGAAAAACAACGAAAACGCGGAGTCGATGAGCGTGAAATACCAAATAGAAAGAGATGTACAAGTTTTGACTAATACTGTAATATAATATGAGTGTCGAGCATGCTCCAACAGTACGTTTATAACTTTGCCCAAGAGTACCTCCCTGCTTGCAAAAACAACTGGGATCGGAAAAGACATCTCACTTGGTACCAGTGTGTCAAAACTTACGTTGGAGGGGTAGACAACCAAACAACTTCCGCGGTTTAAACAAAACTCATGAATAAGATCTGGTAGTCACGCGCAGCCTGGATGTCAATTTCAGGCTCAGACACTGGCACTAACAAAATTTAGTAATTAACAGTGATCATCACGATGTTTGATTTATCCAGAAAAATAAATATTCATGCGGGTTTTCAACGCCAAAAACCTACACCTGTACGTAAAATTTGAAAACTTGATCGCACAAACCCATTTACTACTGTTTTCCAGAACAAGTATCACAAGCCGGTCATAGCTCACTGGCAGTGTCCGCGATCATTTCACCGCATTCATCGTCACTGCTCGCGTCGTCCACATTCGTATTGTGAGCAGACTGATGGCTGAATCTATTATGACAGTAGAATTTGCCTATAACGACGCTTTTTCGTCGGTCCTGGCAGAATTCCTAGATTTTTTCGTGCATTTCAGTTCTGCTATATTTGAGGTCTTCGGCTATATCGGCACTTCACCTATAGCGACGCTTTTTGTCGGTCCCGCAGTATTTTGTTCCTTTATAACAGCGGTTCCGAAAGTATGGGTCGCGAAGGGTCGACAAATGGCTCGCGCCAAGGTGATTCAAATCTGTCAAAACGAACTTTTTCCTTTCATTTTTCGAGTTCTTTCAATTCCGTCATAGACTGGTTATTGCATCGTATACATTTCATTTGGCTTCGCCTTATTTAAACTGGATTATTGCATCATAAGTGGTTTTCCGAGTTTTAATGGCAGCGCAGCTACTAGTCAGCTAGCTGCTAAGTTAAGATTCGTTGATTACGGAAGTATTTTGGAGCTGATTACAGCAAACCTCGGTTAATCCGGATTCGATTTGACCGACGATGTTATCCGGTTTAGGCGAAGATCCGGATTAACCGAAGACGTAGTTTCTATCGACTGACGTCATTTCGGTACTGACATATAGGTGAGAATCGTTTAAATTGAACACATATACGACGCAACGGCAGATTTTCGCAGAAGCAAAACGAATTTATTGATGTATTTACAATGGTACATCAGGTTAGTAACCACTATATCCAGGCAATTTTGAACAATTTTAAGTTCATAATTTTAGATTACTTGGCCGCGAAAAAATCTGGGATTTTGGACTGACGCAGAGATTTTTGTGACTGGTCCATAAGCATTTACTCTATTTGGAAGGTAATGCCCTCCAAACATCTTACCGAGTACAATACGCCCAGGGATATTGCTCTGCACCTCACACGCAAACTCCACACTAATCAATAGACTGAAACCCTGATGCGGAGGTGTGCCTTCAGCGTTATGTACAACGTGAGATGATATGCCCATGTGTGACGCAATAATCATCTCTACGATTAGTCGAATGTTGCGTGCAGTTGTGGCCGCTGTTATTATAATCCAAAACGTTCGTTGTTGATCGTGATCACGCATGTGTTGCGTCATAAAGCTGTCGAATCTGTCCTAAAGACCAGTCAGTGAACTTACTTCACTGAAAAATCCTGATTACGAGATGTGAAAAGAGCAGATTTATCCGTTATTGGCGAAGATCCGGTTTAAAAAAATCCGGATAAACCGAAGATTTTTATGAAGAAAAACGTAAGAAATCATTCGTACCACCAGTTTTATTCGCTTTTGGCGAAGATCCGGATTAACCGAGGTTTCCTGTATTTCAGTAAATAGGTCAGTGGAGTACGGTGTCAGGGTTGATAGTAAGAAAGTTTAGTTATGTAGTACTAGAGTAGTTCGAAACATTTTCGCTTCCTAAGCACGTGAAATATATTTTTTTCGATGCTTTAGGCTTGGGTCGTAAGATGTTCATTAAAGTCAGATTTGGGTCGCGCTAGAAGTTTGTGAACCACTGGTTTATAACGACAGTTGTGAGTTGTCTTCACAACTTGAAGTATAAGCTCGGCCAAGGGCGGATCCCGAGGGTGGCGATCGCCCCTCCTAAAACCTACGAAAGTAACTTTATTCACCATGATTTTGTACAATTCGGGAAATAGCATTCGCGATATAAGGCCATTTTGCCGTCCACTGTTTTGTTACAATAGTGTTGTCAAGTATACTTCATTTCTCTTACAGTAGTGAGCCCGTAATGAAGCTCGACTACTAAATATTATTGCAATCGCTCCCCCTAACCTTACTGGCTGGATCCGCCCGTGAGCCCGGCTATGTGGAGTGGGTACACGACTTTTCGGTCTGAGTCGATTCGGTCTGGCCGTTTTGGTCACGGAACTTTTCGGTCTTGGTCGTTTCGGTCTCGAGACATTCGGTCAGACTATGAAATCTTACATGTTAACTTTTTCATGCAAACGTACTTAAATCAAAGAAAGATTTTATTTAATAAAACTACAAACATGATCCAACAGCTAATCAGCATTAACATATGATTTTCACTGTCACCAGCAAGCAAATTAAATCATTGTCGACATTAAGCAATTAAATACAAATACTTCAAACTAATAATTACTATTAAGATTTAATCGCAATCATCACTCCCTTAAAGGGAGTTGGTGTAACACCAGCTATCGCGACATTTCGCCTGCCTATATAATCATTTCAATAAACAAATGCAATGAGTTGTTTATGTACAGAAATGCCGTGACCGAAATGTCTCCAGCAGGGGTGTAGTGCTGAAAAAGAGGTGTGGGAACGGCGTTACCTCGGGTGACTACCCCACTACACACCTGATTTAGGTTAAAGCCGAACTCTTACACCAAATATCGCTCAGATGCCCCACACGCAAAAAGCTCCTTTAGTTCTCGCAATCCACTCAGACAAACTTTTCAGGCCATTACTCCGCAATGGCCTGAAAACTTCAAGAATAATTACTCCTCTGAAACGAAGATAACAGAGTGACGATAAATGCAAACAATCAGACGAAGCGTGGAGCACCCAGATACTATTATAGATGTCACATACAGTATACAACCATGCTCCGGTGCTATACACGAGATAACTTGTGAATTCATTTATGCTGCTCCAGGCGCTACACGTAAAAATTGAAATGAAAAATCGAAATCTTCAAGTAATGTTGCCACTGGTCCCCAGACTGAAACGGCCAGACCGAAATATCCCGTGACCAAAACGGCCAAACCTAGAAGTACTGCTCCGATGCGGAATCACCACACCAACCTTTATGACCGAATATGAACAGCAATTAAAGTTAAGCGGCCAATCGCTGAGCCGTGACAGGTGTGACGTACGAATGGCAACAAGGATTGCGCCAACAGCAGCAATGAATGCAAATCATTACGTGAGTTTCAATGTATTAGGGATTGTTACGACTGCAGTCAGCTTGATCGATAGTCTTGGTGGAACATTACCCAAATTGTCGAACAAAAGAAGCAACATCCCATTATGGAAAATGCATGACATCGTCGTTTCGCTCAGCATGGCAAAAATTTTACGAAAGTGGCAAAACATGCAAAAGATTTCGATATCCCAGCAATGGAGTTGACTACAATTTTTAAAAATAAAGACAAAATAAATTCTCACTTTTCTTATCAAGGTATACACGAAGGAACAATACACTAGCGGCAATCCTAATCAAAGGACACTTTAACCCTAGCCAGGCTTTGGCATTGAACTGATAAACCATTTTTGGAACGCTTTATTGCAGTTCGCCTATAATGACGCTTTTTCTTCGGTCCTATGAAGTGACGTTACTTTACTTGCAACAGAAGTTGTTGAAGTGGCACGGACAACTCATGAAAACGTTGTTACGGCTCGGTCATATTGATGAAACTGTGCGAAGTCAACGTAGGTTTTCAGTCAGAGAGGGACTCCTCGATGCTTCTGCTTGTTGGCTGAGTCATATGAAAACAATAAACCATTGACCTCGGTTTTGCAGTCCTAACGATTTTAATTTATTCACCGGTGTGCACATGCAAAACCCTGTTATTATCAATTTATGAAGTAGACTATTGGTAACCCTAAATTTATACGATTTTGAAAGGGGCTTTAGGAAACGACTGGCCACACCAACTGTTTTTTCTTGGCCGCCGTTGCAATAGCGTGTTAGGAATATTTCGACAATCTAACTTCGAGATGGCGTGCCATGCAGAGAACTTTGCTAATTCTATCTTTGTTGCCTCAATCAATTAAGTTCATATTGGAATGCCAAGTCGAAAGAAAGAAATTAGCTAAGAATATGTGCGTCAGTTTTGAGGTGTTGGTAACACGGCAGTGAATTTACTTATTTTATTGATTCATACTATCGTTGCATGTTAGAAAAAGATCAGTAAGCAGCGTCCCGAACATTTTCTTCATAATACGATGCTTTTAAACAAATGTAAAAAAAATTAAAAAACGTGCTGGTGTATTTGCAGAGACATTATTATATCAGTTTGCTTAATTTCAGCTGCGCACGCTTGTTCAAGCAAATTGGGTACAACCGCAGATAAAGCGAAAGGTATTCTATTTCCGATGGCAATGCAACCGCCACAAGCGGTATTGAAACATTCACCAGCTGCAACATTCTATTGTATATAACAATATAGTTGATGACATTCGTGCATCGTACGTGCTTAACTCTTCCTCCCACGCTAGTAACGTTGCAAGTGGCTTGCTGTGCACCTTAATCGACCAGTCAAGGGGCAACGACTCGATAACCTTGCGGTTTTTTCGGTGCCCTGGCGTTTATGCAATTGCTATGGTTTCTTTCTCGTCTTTGAAATTCTTAACTTTCGCCTAATAAACTCAACTCAAGTCAGAGTGCACCGCCCGCCGTCCGTGACACAGTTACCCCTGCCAGATCTCCGCGATCCCACAGACCACCGGAACGATTACGAGACTGTGTATTAAACTCTGTGCCAAGCCGATCACATCCTAATGAAAAGTGCTGGTGATGATATTCGTGCATCGTACTAGTGCATGAACCCGTGTGTATATATTAGAGTGGTCCTTATTTGGAAAATTGTACGGCAACCGGGTTAAATTTGTTCGCTTTCGGTGAAAAACTATCCATGCAAAATATCTCAGAGAAAAATCGATGTTTGCGGGTTGCATATGAGCAGTGAAATTTCATGGGTCATTCGCATTCCATCTCAACTCAACCAGTGCTTCCATGGGCACCCTCACAGGTTTTGTTCAAAACTGCACCAAATGTACCCCTGTGCGAGCAATGAAAAATCCCCAAGCTTCAGATCAAAATTCCAAGCGGTTTAGATTTGATGGCCTGTTAAACTGTAAGCAAAGCACCACACATACCCCTGTGCGAGCAATGAAAAATCCCCATGCTTCAGATCAAAATTCCAAGCGGTTTAGATTTTATGGCCTGTTAAACTGTAAGGGTCACAACCCATTTTTGCCCTCATGGATCACCGTGTTCATTTTGAAAGGTGGCAGCCCATAACTTCATTTTTCTACAAGATATAGGTCTGAAAACTGGTACTCCAGATATTTCTGGCTCGCTCCTGAATCGGGTGTCACAAGTGAGCTAGGTGTGGATCAAAAGTTATAGGCATCTCAAAACGGAATGTTTGTCAGGCAGAGTATATATTTGTCACATTTTGACCACCCGCTGTGAAGCTCCCTCTTGGTCAAGATCTAAAATTTCACCTGATTTATGACATTTAGGAAATATTCATTGTGTACAAGGAAAAGATCTTGATACAAATACTGGCAAATAATGGTGTTAGAGGGTGCTGAAAATGCTAACAGCTCAAAAAATAGCCCTTAGACCCCTTGTTCAGGGGGGTAAATAACTACGTATATGGGACAATCGCACTGAACAAATTCTCTGGTCAGCTCTGGTACCTCTCTGAGGGATTAGTGGCTTTGGCTTTTTTGACCAAGAGGTGCCAGATGACACGAAAGGAAGAATAGTTGCAGCACTTGACAAAGATGAAGATTCTCCCAAACGTGCCCTGAGGAAATACTTGTAACGCATGATGAAGATCAGCTGCAGTTCGTCATGTAAATTGTGACAGAGCCTTTCCTGACAGTAAAAAGAGTACACTACTTACTGGGCAACAATGAGTGGGTGACACCCAAAGTGCCCCTGCCTCTGACCAGCTAATACATTGTAAAGAGAAGGATCCAGATATTAACAAAATAGCCTATTTATTAGTATCTTCATTGCTCATGTGCAACCCCTAAATGTTCTTCTACCTAGGAGTTTTTTTACACAAGATAGTTTTAGTCTAAAAGGAACACAACCACCTCGGTTCCCATGATATTTTTAGTTTAATTTTTGCTATGCATTTAAGGACCACCCTAGTATATATGTACAAACGCGCTTGAGCGTTACTGTGACCTCACTCCAACCTGCTGGTGTTTGAAACGTGGATGTATCGTCTATTCTGCCTTACTTACTAATACATGCCATCGCCAAAATCAACAATTATATAAAAGTAGATGTGCAATCTCAGTTGAGAGGAATGTCCTGCCATTCTCCCGTTATCCGACGAACGTGGGCAGTCAGTGATAATGAAGAACTCAACTTCCGAGATCGAGACTTCGTTCAAACTTCGAGAGCGAGACTTAAATTTTTCAGCTTAGAACTAACACCACCCTCATTAATAGTACTGCACAAAAAATTTGAGCGACTTTCGTGCTTCCTTGTGGGCAGGACGTATTGACAACTTCAAATTCAAACAAGCTGTATTCCACGTCATGTTTCAGAGGGACTTTTTATACAAAATGCCAGAGTTAAATGACGAAGCTGCCACCACAGCCGCCCTCCATTGCTGTTATCCACAATATTAAAATTTGCGGTAAAGTACTATTCGTCTGAATGCAAAAGGACAGTTTGAAATTTCGTGTTGCATTTTGACTTGTAACAGCAAGTGTGGGTGAGCGCAGCGAGGATTCAATAAATCAAATGCCAGAAAATCTTCAGTTCGATAAAATTAAACCAGAAACTAACCCGAGCGGTCCAATTTGTTTTGAATTACACGTTGGCCATTCTGGCGATGTTATCAACAACACAATCTACTTTTCCCTCGCCGTGCCGTTTGCAACATGCATAATGTCGTGAAAATGAATGCTAAGTGCGTTTCCTATTGTCGAGGCGAGAAGAGATAAGAAAACGTCAAGCGTACGTCTGCACGACATGGCGTTTTCAAGTTGTTTCCAATTTCTTTTCGATCAATATTGGATCAAGTGTCTCAATATCATATTCTTCCATGTCACCAAAGTTCGCCAACTTTGTGGAAAAGACGGTCTTTCTCACCGCCGTAGGATCCGAAGAGCAATCGCTAGCGATCCCGAGCTTTCTCACTCTGCCACCACGTAGGGAGTGACAAACGTTCCTTCGGGTTTGGAATACTGACGCAAGGACGCACGTCGATCTGCCATCAAATAGGTTTCACAGCATTGTATTCCAGCGATTTGGACGGATCCGCCGGATACAGCCTTTGGCAGACGGTCATGATGCGTTTGAGACCCTGGATGAACTTCCGCTGCGTTTCGTCGTTCAGCACGTGAGCGATTTGCTGTGAGAAGATCTTTTCGCGTCCAGTCCGGGCGTGAATTCCCACCATAGTGACCCCGATTGGCCAAGGGGCGTTTCCGATGGCCATTTGCAGATAGATAGCGCTGGCCTGAAAGCAACGATTTACGATTTGTTGCAGTTCGTTCTCTAACTTACGACGTCGCTCAAAGGAGCAGAATTTCCGCTGTGCCTGTAGCGAATGTTGCTAATGTCAATAAAAGTGTATCTTATGAAGTTTTTCCAGAGGCGTCACCCAATATAGGCAAGCTTCAAATTTTCAAGAGTAGTAAGCTACCAAAACTGAAATTATTTCTCAGCACTTCAAGGGTCAGACTAACTTTTCCTTTCAAGCACCTATTTAAAATTTGGCACTTCAAATAATACATACATAGGTATTAGATTAGACAGTTCGAACAACGCTATTTTTCCGAAATTGCCTGCCACTCACAGAATTATAATCAAAGTTGATTTTTACGAACCATCCTTAAACATGCTTTGTCCGCGACTTGCGTCTTGTTAACTGTTTTTCAAAACTTAACGTGCCCGGATTTTACGCTCTGGGTAGTTGCTGTACATCCAAAATAGCACGAAAATACGTGAAGTTGTGCTCATGCGATAAGCTTGACTTTTACCGGAGATAAACAGTAAACATGGCGATACTTAATCTCGACTGCGTCTCTAAAACATCAGCTTGTTTTAAAAACTCACCTGTACGTAATCGCGCTCCAACACATGCCTGATTATGTCGCACAGATAATCTAAAATGTCTTGGGCAACGGTGCACTTTTTCAGTTTCTTGAACAGCGGTTTGAGGTAAGCGTCGGTCTGCCGGTGGATGGCGGACTGCGTCTTCCACTGCACTGTCTTCTTTTTCTCCTGGGGCATGTCGCTCAACTCCTTGGCCCAGCAACTCAAAAGAAACTGTAAAATTTGTCAGCAAATCTAACGACAAAGCGAATGCGCTGCAGCACAGGATCAAACTAAATGGCAAAATCCGAAGGCATCTGAAAGCACAATGAAACCAACCTCACCTGCATTGTTTCGAGTATGAGGTCACAATCAAACTTATCATCGCCTTTTCCAAGACCTTTTGCTCTTTCCTGCGCGCAGAAAAAAATTGGTTCAAGGCAATAGTTCTTTTCAAAAACAATTTTCTTCTTGAAAAAGGGCAAACACACAACAGCTCAGGTACGCTTTCAGCCCTTCACGTGAAGCTATGAACATACTACCGATTACAAAGTTGGTCTACTGCATTTCCTTGTAGCCATTTCAACCACATGCGAGGGTAACCTAAGGCAGCGGATCGCAACATACATCTCTGCACCTCTCGAGAAGCTAGATGTTTTCTACTAGGAGTGGTTGCCGGCATGTCTTGTTGTATTGTGTTCCCAGATAACTGATTTTGTTTGAATTATAAAGAAACTTATTTTGTTTGCATTAACACATACCTGAAGACACTGCCAGCCAGACGTTAAGTTTTTTAATTAAAGGGTTTAAAAGGTGTTCCAATTCGCCTTGACACCAGCCGGAAGTGTTATTTTCACCTTGACACGAAACATCTCGAACTATTGATAGACATGACCCACAGTAATTTTTGGCGCATCGGGATGCAACGCATTAGGGACCAACAACAAACAAAAACAACAGAACAGATCAAGGGGGAATAGAGAGAGCATTCAGTGAGGTGTTAATAGAATGCAGCGGATTATAGCCAGACTGCGGCAAATGCCCGCTATCTACTTATATAAACCGAAAGTTATCCGACTTGATTGCAACGATGTGTATGAAAAAAACAATAAAAAACTACCAGTTTTCATCTCCAGAAAATGATTTGCAACAGTGACGTCACTGTAGCAAGCACTGCAGTGATGACGAAACAACGCACAGTAGCCAGAGCTGATGCGACGCCAACCAAAGCACCACAACTCGCTTTTCAGGCACCGTGGAATTTAAAAATTAGAAGAAGCGTTGAGCTGCGTGGAGTTAAACACGCACCTCGACAATCATTTTGAATTGAAATGCTAATGACTACAATTCACCAAATGCTTTAAAACCCTTGATTCCGTTTGACAAATATACGAGTTCGCTCACTTTTCTGTTTGTCCGAACAGACGCACGATTTGCCTGTAGTTCTGAGAAATCATTTTTGTAGTTCTGAGAAAATCACTGACGTTTACCAGCGAGCTTTCAAGGTGTCACAATATTTAACTATCGACGATTCCTTTGAAAAGTTTGTGGCAGCAGATCAGGGTAAAATGTAGACTAAACGCAAAACTATACTGCACTTTATTTCATGACGCCTTTTCTTTTTTTCACCTGCAGAGATTCCATTGTTATTCCGTTACAATCTACTTGTGACGCTTGATTACTGTTGGACTGTTCACCCGATTGCTCTTTTATCAAGTTGTCCAGGTTCTCCTGCTCTAGCTTGTCCAAAGCAGCCTAAAAAAAAACGACAAACAGAAAACCCCCAGCTGGAAATCGTAAATGCGCCACACCGCAGTCGCTCCCGATCCATAAAGTTTTAGGACAGAAGCGCTTCATGCATCACTCAAAAAATATGTTTCGCCAAAACTACATCGGCTATTTTGGATATTGGGTTTTGAGGCGAGTTGGGCTGCAGCTTTGAACATGATAATTAATTACAACAACTACTTTTTGCAACTTGCAAACGCTCAAAATAAAAAATGTTTCCACTACAGGTGTGTGGGGAGAGGAAAGATTCGCTAAATTTTACTTTTTGTTCCTTTCATTAGTTTCAAGAAACCTTTTACATTATTTTTACTGGAAATAAGTTATTTTACACGTTTCTGCCCAATTTAATATACATTTCATGCTCACAGGTCAACAACTTTTCCGACAACATAGTACTACAACTGACACCTAACTTCACTTTGACTACAACTGGCGTCCAGCGTAGATCTCAAATTGGCGACAGAAGAGTTCTTGCCCAATTTTCACGAACGTTTACAGTTTTTTTCGCTTACACGCCTTTTGCAGCTATGTTTGCAACACTAGTTATATTAATCAATAAAGGCTAGCACAGCAAATGCTTAATAATACCAACGCAGAATCCGTAAGAATTTTGAAAACACGACTGCTGAAGCAATTACTGTACGTTTCATATCACAGTACCTTAAAGTCATTCCGCAAACCCTTGTTTATATCCGGTGCCATTATTTCGAGTTTTCTAAGCCTCTGAAATGCTTCATAATCTGACTCTCCAAACAAGCGAATTGGTTCGTTGCGATCTCTCAACCTCCTTATAACCTGTTTTTGAAAATGTTTGATAAAAGTGTTTGACTTGGCGGAAAGAAAAAAATGTGATCGTCAAATAGTACGCGTTGAGCACTGAGAAGATTCTAAGAAAAGCAAATAAAACTGAACATGAAAGAGTGCGCTATACGTCAACAAACACTGCTTAAAAATCCTCGTATCTCTTGCAACATAAGTATGGGAGCAACAGCGCAAATTACGTAGTGTTTTTTCTGCAGCAAGCAACAAGCATGGTGCGAAATATTTTGTTAGAATGAAGACGCTTATGGCCATACTGTATTTGCTTTGGCCAAAGTCGTTTGCACAAGCAAACATTATTATCATATAGATGATTTCCAACTGCCAGCACTTACAATCAGAAAGACCGATAAAGTTCAAACCACAGCATGGCACTTATATGCGCATTAACAAGGGTACACCAGTCCTTTCAGCATTCTTAGATGCGTCATAAGCATTTGACAGAACGAACCACAACCCACTGTTCACTAAATAAAATGAACGTAACCATTTGCATATAGGACTGTCGATGAGTTGTCATAGGCAACAGACCATGCAAGTAAAATGGGGCACAAACTTTTCAACCCTTTTACTGCAACAATGGGCTAAGGCAAGCGGCAGTTACGAGTTTATATTTCTTTACTGTTCACGTTAATGAACTCTCACACCAGCTGGGCTCAGAAAGAGTTAGCTGCACTGTGGGGAATACGGCTGTGAATCGCCTAATGGTTGCTGACGATATATGTGTTTGGCCCTTGCATTAGTGGATTTTAATGTCTTCTGGATATTTGAGGGGATTGTTCTGCTGAACACGAGATTGCTTTCAGCAATACAACTGGTGCACTTTTTTGACACAAAAAGTATAATCACCTTGCTACATCGAATGTTTTTCTGAATGGTGTACGACTGTACGTGTACAATTTTCTGACCAAGCCAAATATCTTGTAGTATTGAATGCCTCATGGAAGGATGATGATGATATCAAGAGATAAATGAAATCAATGTAATGTGCATCAAACAAGCTCAGAGGCACCTTTAGTCAGTGCTCACATGCAGTGATAAACACTCTATTCCATGCCTTCGCATACCAATTGTGGAGCAAATATACACAGATGAGTATAAACGCTTACGAGTTAGTTGCCTACAACAATGCCTACCAAATTATGCATTACATACCCAGAAATATAAGTGTTTGCCCACACCAGGCTGACCATTATCTCAGGACTGAACTTTGATGCCTTGTTTAGAAACAATCTATACGGCTTTCCTCAAAGATGTGCATCTTCATCTAATTTTTTTACCCGAACACTTCAAATGTCTGATGATTATTACAGAACTTCATTTTTCCTCTACCATTTAATGCTCACTGTATGATGGTTACCAATTACAGCAATTGCTGGTGCACTATTTTAGTGTTTGCTCTTCTCCAGTATTGCCTGAGCATAACAATCGAAACCTTGTTGTGGTGTCTTACAATTTCTGTATTTTCTTGTGTTTCCTCTATCATCCCCAGGTCAGCATGTCGACAAGGTGCGCAAGTCAAACATATAAGAGAGTGAATACATAAAACTAGTAAAATACCAACCACCAAATCTTGCATTAAATTTAGTGAAAACAAACAACTGTTTACATCAAAATTCATTTCATTTCTCTTCCACTGCCAGATCCCTGTATGACATTGACTGATTACAGTCATAGTTTTTGTGCTGTTTCAGTGTTTTTCTCCTCTCTCTTTGCTGACTGTGCTCATCATTTAACACCTACTCTATTATGTGTTTCTTATGACTAACCATTTTGATATTCAATTGTGTTATTTGATTACCATTGTGATATGGACCATGAGTCTGAATCAAGCATGCAAATAAATAAAAATGAAAGCGATTAAATGCAGACAATGTGTTCTCACACCTCTTGCCTGGACAAAGTCATAGGAAGTTTATCTTCATCTGGGCCAATTCCTCCCAAATCATCTGCATCAGCATTCAAAACAGAAGTGGACTTGTCTTTGTCAATTCGCACAATTTTATGTACTTTTTCATATTCTTCTCTTTCTTTCGCAGCAAGATCACCTCGCTTAAAGTACTTCTTGCTGTCCTAGAAAATCACAGGCTTTGTTTTGTAAAATTTGTTCAGCATACTAGATGAACATACATAAGGTTGCCAAATGTCCTTGAGCACCGAGGACTTTCCTTGAATTTGCTATCAAAACTAGTTAGTGTTTATGTCATTGATCCTTGAAAAACATTATGCTGTCCTTTAGTATTTTCCAGCATCCTTGAAAGTTATTGAACAATTATGAAATTGCTCATTATTGAACTATTGATTACATTGGATATACTAGATTCAAGATTAGACAATGTAGTTGAACTGTCAGTGAACAAGATATTCCATTTGTCACCATACAGGCTACAGTATTTCAGCAGAACACATCATCGGCCTGCATATATTGTATTACCCCTGTGCTGTATACACTATGTAGTTGTACAATGTACATGTATAATAATTATTTTGCGTAAATGTGGTTGATTACCCATTGTTATTGAGCAATGTTTGTTTGAAAAAATGTGCCACACGTCCAGAGAGATGTAGTGGAGAACTTCAAGACCATGACTCTAAAATTTGTGGATATTTCTCTAACAATTTTCAAAAAATGTCATCACCTCTTCATAGTCGAAATTTTTTCGAATATCTGGCATTTTTCCTACCTGCTTTGATTGTTTCTTATCTGCATATACAGCAGACAAAAAGCATGTTAAAATACCAAAGCTTGCTAAGCCATATCGTTGCAGTATTCAAAGTCTCAAGGCAATCGCCTTTAACCTTTGATACAGAGACTCACAAAAAAGGGTCTCAAGATGAGTCTAAAGACTGAGACCAAGTCTCAAGACCCCATCACTGACTATATCTAAAAAGTATTCAAAGTAGGCATGAAGTAAAATTCCAATAATCACAAAATGACAACATGTCCTTGAAAAAATTTTGAGTGATCTGGCAACCCTAAACATACAGCATGTAATTACAGCGGTTCTCACACTTTGCATTAATTAAACATCAGTGCAGCCAGGGCTTTGCTTAGGTGTCACAAGCAGATTTTTGTAAGTCGGTTGGTGTCCAAAAAGTGCCATCAAGGTCAAAAGAAACTCAGTCACCCTTGGTAGATTTTCCTAAAATGCGTTCATTTTCAACGAAAATACTTTTCATCAATGATTGTTGGTGAATGACTAAAAAGAATGTAAAATGGTCTTCACTTTTTCCAACACGTACACACACACAAGATTTTCTGATAAACGAACAAAGAGTCATCACAGATGCAACAAATGAAATTAGCTACATGCAAACTTCCTAGCCAAACGTGAACCTTTTCTCTCAGGGGTTACCCTGTATGCGGTCCTGAATGACTGTTCTTGTCTTTGTTGTGCATTGCTTACTGTCGCACTAAACCAGTGGTTTTCAACCTTTTTTGTACTGTGACCATTACAGCAACCCATTCTAGCCCAACAACCCCCATCTAAAACTCAAATAAAGCAAATGTAATACAGCTGCGTACACAAAATATGTACTGATGACCCCTCCAAAAATATCATTTGACAGATTTCCCGGAAAAGAGCATAAAAGCGATTTTCAAACAACAAAGGAATTTTAATTCGTCTCTTTTTCCCAGATTGATGTCAGGCTAGCAGCTAAATCCTGCGTCCGAAATCTGAAAATGGTTTATAGCATACTGTCTGAAGTATGACTGAATTAACAGTGTGTTGGTTAGCACTATATCTGAAATAGCAGCCTTTGAAGCAACAAACATTCCTAGCCCACTAGCTATGCCACGAGAATACTAACTACTACGTAATTAACGGCTAACGCCCAGTCGCCTACACGTGTACTCAAAATATTTTTTTACATCTGCATGCAAAGTTGTAAAAAATTCCAAAAATTAATTGAAAGTGTTTGTCAGATTTAGACAGTGACTCAACCACCAACAAACGTTTGTTGTTTCGTTGCTTAACATAAAAATCTTCAGGTGGCTTAGATTTTTAGTGCTCATGCGGGACATAGAATCTAAAAAGTTAGAAAAAAAGCTTCTTTTACAAATACTTCAATTCTAGGTTGTATCAAAATTGTTATAAGATTCTACAAAAACAACTAGCCTCTACGTGCGATTTCTCTTGAGAAATGTTGTGAAGTTCAACGTGTTTTTGAACATTGCGCAAACGCAATCCACTATGTGCAGGAATTGTTTTTCTTTTGATCAAAACGCCACACTGCAATTCAGCCACGTCGCTGTTCCTGTATAATCTTTAGTAATGCATCAGAGGTAATGGTCAAACATTAGATATACAGTAACTTTTTACGTAGTAGCGTTGATCAAAGCTAATTAAATCGATATTCAAACAGACCTTCTAAAGACTTCTAAAATAGTTGTTTTGCTGTATGCATAACCTAGATCAGGGGTGGGCCATTACTTTAACTCGGGGGCCACTTTGAGAAGGCCGCATTCAGCATAGGGCCATTCCTTTTAATGGAAATAGAAGCAAGTCTCGGTTCAAGTTTGCCTCAGCACTGATATTTATCTAAGTGGGAGGAATTTTCTGATTTAAATTTTTTCCCTAATTGCTTCCGCGGGCCACTGGAAGCACTATGGCGGCCACATACGGTTCGCGAGCTACTAATTGTCCACTGTTGACCTAGATTTTTCAATACTACATAAAATTGTTACAACTGCTAAGAAATCAATTTTTGATCCCCTGCATGTTGCAGACATAAACTTATCTATTTTTGTAGGCCTATCTAAACTCTTGTGTGTAACTGTACAAAGGGTGGTGTAACCACTTTACAACATCATAGCAGTGAAAATAAGGATGTTTCCAACCACAGAACTGTTACTGAATATATCATTTTGACAAATCACGTAGCCTGCATGTACTCTCATATAGCCTGCCTTTTATGAGTCCAAATGTACAAAAGGCAGAGGTCGCCAAAAGC